>OMLO01000138.1_pt1 | contig 37510 bp, 25 predicted proteins | sample 1674811 | NCBI WGS metagenome assembly OMLO01 (sample SAMN06265003, study PRJEB25207) | coral metagenome | isolation source: Coral host | place: Mexico:La Bocana,Puerto Morelos, Mexico | collected 2008-11-13
AGTCAGAGACATTTTAAAAGCCAGACCAAGACTTCAAAGTGGTTTAAGTCCCATTGTGAGACATTCACACTCTAAGAACTTCAGAGGTCATAACAGCAAACAATCGGGACTTCGAGACTTCCTTAGCCTTGCAGAAAATCAAGACATTGAGCCAACTTTGTGAAAAAAAATCAAGCATGCAAGACCAGGGCAGGAAAAATGTTTTGAAATCCACTTGCTTAGTGGGTCAGTATGTTTCAGTCTTCAGCTGCCCCCAATAAAATATTACTTGCTCAATAGGCATGCAATGTTCATGTCTTTAGCAACTAACAAGGCTATTGAGGATAATTTCACTTGCTCACCTGACCACCAAACTTCCATTTTCACTACACCAAGAGCAAAATTTACATACCCTGGGCAATTGGACACATGGATTTTGAGGGATCAATATTTTCCACCTCAGTCTGCATTTCTCACTCACTGCGTGTTAATGTGAGAAGGGTCTAGAAGGCCAGTGGGTCAGTTATCCTAGTTTTTTTATTTATTATTTTTTATTATGTTTATTTTTATCGACAAATAGTAAAGTACAATACACTACTAAAAGACTTATTTGTATTATCCTGAGTTACGATGCGACATGTTTCGGGTATTTTCAGTTTCATTGTTATCACAAGCCATTTGTTGCCTGACCTCCAGCCTCCCCACATTGTAGCAATAGTTTAAATCTTTATACTTTTCATGGTAAAAAATTAAAAAAATCTAGTTGTTTATGTACAGAGAGTGTTGAAGCTTCCATGAACCAATGACAGCCTAATCTTGTAGCTATTAAGTGCATTTATTTTCGTGTTTCCCATAACTATTTACAGGAATTCATACACTTGAGTGGAGAATGAAATGTGCAGAAAGTTTAAGTCGGGTTGGGGTTTGGGTACTAACTGAAGCCTTATACATTTGAAACATTTCTCCTTTTCTTTTATGAGGTGTTTTTCATGGAATCCATTTGTGAAGACCAAGATATAGTTGCAGCAAATATTAAGGTCTGTCTTGTAATAGTGTATGATCTTGCGATCTTGCTAGCCCATCCCAGTAAAACCGTCTAGCTTTTAATAATTAAACTGGTTCCCATATCTATATATCTGAATGGCGAGAGGTGCCATTATAAAAGGTTTTGTCACATTAAAGTCCTAGGCAAGAACACAGTGGTCTAGGAGAGAACTTGCTGCAGTACAGAGATCCTTACCACGGCTCAAACATGCTGTCCAGCCCACTAACCATAAGAGGAGCCAGGGGTTCAAGCAAGAAAGGGCCTGTCTCATTTTGTGCTCCTTCAGCTAGACGGTAATTCTGGGATGACCTAGCTCCCATCCAGAGTAGAGCAGAAATTATACTTCTTTCTATGACTCAACAGGAATTAAAATACTTTCTAATCCATGGTTAGTTTACTCAGGCTTTGAGCAACCCAGCCCTGAACACAAAAATAGAATTCTATTTATAATTATTGTAGCTAAGGATTTTTCACGTAGTAGATAATAAGAACACTAGAATAACTATTAGAATGCTAAATAAATATAATCAAGCATGCATAGTAAAACAGCTAAGAAGCTTAATAAGCTTGAATAATGTAAAAACTGTACAGTGTAGATAGCATGAAATCTTTAAATCTTTGTCAAAATTGTTTTTAAAAGGATGTGCACACAACCAAAACAGACTGACTCATTAAGTCAATTTGGTCCATCAGTTAACAAATGAAAACCAGACTAAAAGGAGACAGTGACCATCAGATAAACCAGCCACCATGTTTCTTTAAAAGGAACTGTAAAGCATTATGCTCAACATTTCCCATTTCAGACTGTTTCCTATATTTGCAGATTAAATTTCCTGTAATATTTTGTTAGTCTCAGCAGGATTGTTAAAGTTTGCATGTACATTAGGTCAATAATGATGTTGAAGCCACTCTGGTATTGTCTTTAATATAATTGTATTATTTAAATATTTTTGTCTCCATGCATCTCTTTCTTCCTTTTTGCTGTTGTAGGCTTCCTTTCATATGTTCTTTGTTTCCTCTTTGTTCATTTTCAGTCTAGCAATCATTCATTCATTTGTTCTTCTGTTTGATCATTTGTTCCTTGCTTCGTGTACTTTTTCTTTGAACCTTTGTTCTTTCCAATGCTCATTAATATTTTCCCTTATTCATTCTTGGCTCATTTGCAATTTGTTAACTTTTATTTAATGATCTGTTAATCCTTTCAACTGTTTGTGTCTCTTTCCATCCATTTGTTTATTTGTTCTTTCATTTACATTTGTTTGTTTGTTTGCTTGTTCACTTGTCCATCAGCCAATTGGTATACATGTATCTACCTGTCTTTCTGTTTGTTAATCCGTTCATCTGCACATTGATCTGTTTATGCATTCTTGCACTACCTCATTTCTATTTGTCGTTTATTAATTGTTTTGTTCCTTAGTTTGTTCAATCATTTGCTCCTCTGTTCATTTAGTAATTAAAACCTCATTTCTTCATTCATTAATCTTTATTTGAAGTAAGTTGAGCTGCAGCATTTGACGTATTCAAGGCATGATGCCAGAATGGAATAAGTGTGCTTTGAATGAAGTCTAGGAGCCTAACAGTAATTGATAACAATATGTACACAGGTTATCTTGCAGACTAATCACATAATTAAATTACATTCTAAACTTTTAAGGAGATAACCCACAGCTTCAGAATCACCGATTTTTGCTTTCTGTACTAAACACCTAAACTAATGTTGCACTGCATGTCTAGCAATTATCTTTAAGGACGAAGTAGACATCACTGTCTAATAAATGAATTATAAAAATGTTTTGTTTTTAATCTTAATTTCAAGGTAATGGGACATGAATTTGTGACAAAAGAGGAATTTAAATTATGGGAAGTGTGGGTGGACTCGCCTGCTTCATCCTTACCCCAACAGGAAGTGAAGGTCTTCAGTCCTGATTATGTGACTGTGGATAGAGACACAGCTGTTGAGGACTTCAGGGAAAGGATCAAGCACTATGAAGATGCCTATCAAACACTCTCTTTGGAGAAAGAGGGGTGAGTTAAAACTGTACTGATTTACTTTGCTTTATTGCAATATCATGTAAATGCTGCAGTTAAAATTTAAACAATTTCATTATTTTGCTACTGTCAATCGTAATTACGGCCGCAATAATCAATTAATTTTGAAACAAAAAGAAACCTCATGAAATGTACACTGTTTTGGCATCAAGTGCCTGCGGCAACTAACTTGCATGGGCAACTGAGGTAGATGAAACATTACTAACAGCTTTGTCAAAGTTCGGGTTTTTATTACCAACAGTGATCTAATAATCAAATTCTTCTAACAATGTCAAAAGATTGTCTAGATGACCAGTTTTGAAAGTACAGAACATCAAAATGAAACCCAAGTGAAAAATTCACAAATGGTAATAAACTGGTTGTTTCATATTTATATTGTTTGTATGGACTGCTTTTGTAAGATGTTATTAGATAACCATTAAATTCATTATCTGTTTTATTTTTAAGAAACCTTTCATTTATCAAGATCATCAATGCAGGAGAGCAGTACCTTGTTAACAACATTGACGGTAACAAAGCTATACCAGTATTTGATAACAAATTACATATATTAATTAATAATGGTAAGGTAAAGTCTGCATACGAGCCAAGTGGCCCATCATGCCAGAGCTTATCCCGGTTTCCGTAGCATGAAGCGACTAGGAATATTTCTACTCCCCCTTGGATGTGGATGGCATGCTAGTCCATCGCAGGGTTACCCCCAGCATTAAACACGCTGGTACCCATTAATACCCCTGGGTGGAGAGAGGCACTGTGAGAGTTAAGTGTCTTGCCCATGAACACAACGCAATGTCCCGGCCAAGTCTCGAACTTGGACCGCTCAATCCAGAGTTGAGTGCACTAACCATGAGGCCACCTTGCCTCCCACTATTAATAATGGAGTGTGTATGTATATTATCTGTCGGACCAGGTAGTAACCAATAAATTATCAAGTAACTAACTGTTTACAATATTATTGTTACACAGTATGGTTTTCTGTTTGTAAAGGAAGAAGAGTGAATAGATAAATAAATGAATGAAAGAAGGAGGAAAGAAAGGGAAAGAACAGATAGTAGAGAAAGAAAAAAGACAGGTAGCTTTTAAGAAAGGAAGTGAGTGAGTAAACAAGGAAAAAGGCCAGGACAGGAGAGAGGGAAAATAAAGGGAAAATGGAACAAAGGGTAAGAAAATAGAGGGAAAAATGATTCAATGAGTATTCTGTTTGGGATAAAGAAACTGATGATGTTTTTAAAATGGTTTACTGTGTAACCTGACAGAATCATCTTTTGGTCAGAATGTAGATTATGACATAACTATCAAGACATTGAGATTTAGTTTTGTTTCTCAGGTTACCTTCAGAGCAGAGCCGTCTACTTTCTTATGAACTCGCACATCAAGAAAAGGTCAATATATCTTGCAAGGGTAAGCTGTGTTTAACCTGGATGAACATTTGCTAGTAAACTTGGTATAGTAAGTAGTTTAACCTGAATGCGACTTAGTGGGAAGCAAGGATGGCACAGTGGTGAGAGTGCTCGCCTCCCACCAATGTGGTCTCTGTTTGATTCCAGCCAGGTGTTATATGTTGGTTGAGTTTGTTGTTGGTTCTTGCCTTGCTCTGAGGGTTTTTATCCAGGTTCTCCTGTTTTCCTTTTTCAACAAAAACCAACATCTCCAAATTCCAATTCAACCGGGATAGATGTCCCACATGAAAACCAGCAAAGACTGATTTGTCTTCCTCTTTTAATACAATTGCAATATATTTCTTTTTTAATCTAGACAAGACAAGCTTTTTACAAGTTTGTAACTGTCAATGATTAATCATTTATTTTAAAGCAAGCCTTTACTTTTAATGTTTATGTACAGCATAAAAAGTGTAACAGGATATCATAGCATCAGATGATGGAAAGCTGTGCAGTTTTAGCACAACACACACACTGCACGCGTTGTGAATGTTGAATAATTATGTTTAACCCCTTTAAAATCAGCCCTTATGTGTTATTTCAAGCAAGTTGTTCTGTTTCTGGTATCTTAGGACACAGAGCTGAGGAAATATATCTATTTATGAAAACCAGTAGAGACTGATTTGGCTTCCTCTTTTAATACAATTGCAATATATTTCTTTTTTAATCTAGACAAGACAAGCTTTATACAAGTTTGTAACTGTCAATGATTAATCATTTATTTTAAAGCAAGCCTTTACTTTTAATGTTTATGTACAGCATAAAAAGTGTAACAGGATATCATAGCATCAGATGATGGAAAGCTGTGCAGTTTTAGCACAACACACACACTGCACGCGTTGTGAATGTTGAATAATTATGTTTAACCCCTTTAAAATCAGCCCTTATGTGTTATTTCAAGCAGGTTGTTCTGTTTCTGGTATCTTAGGACACAGAGCTGAGGAAATATATCTATTTATGAAGTGGAAGTTTTATAAATACTTAAATTAAAATTAAATGCAGTGGAGTAAGGCAAATATAAAATGAAGACATTAAAATACATTCCATGAATTATCTTCATGAATTCCCTTGTATTTCTTCAGCATGGAGAGAGTCAATTTAATGTTCAAAAAAGACTTGGAGGAGACTCGGATCTGACAGTCAGAGGAGAAGAGGTTTGTCGATTTATTCCAGCTTTCATGAATAAGAATGAGCGACCATATTGTCTTCCCTCCAAGCTACAAGTTATACGTGATTTAGCTTTTTCAAGCATCAGTACTTGTACTTAATTGTACTTAATTAAATGAAATTTTTAAGTTTATTTTTTTTTCTGCAGTTCTCATTTGCTCTGGCAAAATTCATTGATGATGAGAAACTTAAAGATTTAAAGGTGTGATGCTGCATTTAACTTACAATTTTTTTAGTGTTGCTTTATGATTCTTATTATTACATGCTTGCTGTACCACGCATTTTAGCCTACATGTACATGTGTTATTTGGTACATAATTTGGATTAATCAGCTGGATTGATAATGTGAGTTGGCCACCGTAAAGAGACTCGAATGCTGACGTTCCGAGCGTTAGTCCTTTGTCAGAGTGAATCAAGGAATTATGGATTGTATGTGGTTTGTATGCAGAAATATGTAGCTATGCTATTGGTTGGAGCATGGCAACGTGGAAAATAACAGAATGAATTAGTTGAATGAAAAGCGTTCATTGATACCTGATGTAGGGATAGGCTGCAGACTGTCATATGTTGCTTGGAATGATTGGGGAGATTAAAGTGTCACGCGACCGGTTTAGATGCGTCTTTGTTGTCGTTCTCTACGTCACCAAGGTGCTCTCAGTATCGGTCACCTAGTCGTCTCCCTGTTTCTCCGATGTATAACTTTTTGCAAAGAGATGACATTGGCTGAGGTACAGGTGAAATGATCAGTGATCTTGATGGATCGCTCGGGTTACAAATGAAAGGACATTGTTTTGCATCGTGCGCGCGCGCATATAAAAGTTCCAGGTTGATCGCTTGTTTGGAACGTACTTCTGACTAAAAAGTTACCTACGTTTTTGTCGCGTTTGAATGATAATTAATGGAGGTTGCGAAAAGCTTCTACCAGTATCGGGATTATTTCGATTGTATCGGGACCCAAGTGGTTCATCAAGATCACTGATCATTTCATCTGTACCTCAGCCAATGTCATCTACTGCATAACTTGTACTCTTTGCAAAAAGTTACACATCGGCGAAACATTATCTACCCAGTTGATAACACCAAATTATCTTGTTATACTCTCTACCGACGCAGCACCACTATTTCTTATTTGTTACCGGTATTTGTTAGGTTTGGACAAGTCAACTTAAAAGAGCTGTGGACACTGCACAATATCTCAAGGGCGTATCAATTGAAAGATGGAAAGCTCTCAATGAAATGGATCATGTAAGTCATTGTAGTTAGTGGATGAAAGGATAAACGCAAAATAGTATTTCCTTCGATGTTCTTTTTAACACGGCTAAGAATGTCCCTGAATATGTCGCAAGTCATAACTTAAATACAGTCGGGGGTCCATTCAAACAGACAAAGCTCGACCGTTGGGTCAAACGTCCGCTTCAGACCAATAGAACGTGTTGGTCGATCATGATCTAAGTTCAGCCTGACAAACTCCGGTGAGTCGAACGTCCAACTTATCATCGCTAGGTTAGTTCAACTCATGCTAATTCGGCGTCCGACCTGGGCCTAAATCTAAGACATTTCTGTTTCAATCTGTTTTTTGTGCTGGATATCAGGTCTTGATTATTGTTCTAGGCCAAATAATGAGCTAATCGGTGCCTGTCAATACAGGTTTAGCTATTATCAAATAGCAGCAGCCATGATATGCTTTTTTCGTATTCTCGTTATTTGACTGGAAGAGGCTCGCAACTGAGGCTACTGCGGGGTCTTTTTAAATCCAGATGTTACTAAGAGAGAATCCACTAAAAGTTCGAGTAACTTGTGGACAAAAACTTAGTACCAACATTATTTGCACTGTATTGCAAACTTCTGTGCGACTGTTTTCAATATCTTCTCCAAAGAAATCACTTTAAACAACACCAAATACCGAGAACAAATGTTGCAGTTCACATGAAACACTTGTGAGTACTTGTAAACTAAAACTGATGATGAAATTTTATAGGTGTTTGCACAACTTCTCTGAACTTTGAAATTAATTTCTTCGACTTCCCATGGGAAATTGTTGTTGTTGTTATTTCAGGCAAATATTTATATCTTTAGCTTTTACAAAATGCAAAAAATACTGTAAATACTTAAAATTATTCTGGTACTAAAAGTTGAGATTGCTGGATGTCCTATCGGATTTCGTCTTAAGCTCCTTTTAATGATATCATCCCCGCATGAGCCTCCATTGCATGCTAGTTCCAGTCCAATACCGGGAGTACAAATATGGTATATTAATGAACACGTGTGTTGTGGTAAATGTCAGGGCATCTATGATGGGATGACGTTAGACGAAATTAAAAATATGGACCCTGAAGAACACAAGGTCAAAGAGGAACATCCGTTCAATTACAGATACCCCAGAGGAGAGGTAATGTTATTTATTTTCTACTTATAAGTGAGGAAGCACAGAAGAGGCCAGAACAAGGAAATTTTTTCAGGGAAATTGCAATTTGATATTCTATGAAAACTATTAAGTTTGGCTAGACGATACGGACTATTCTCGTAGAATAAGATGTGCTAGTTCATATTGTAGTAGCTTGTTTAGTATTCAAATATAACCTTTCATGTGTTGCTATACATTTTATGGAGTTAAAACTGACATGAAGGGGCATGGGCTTTTGTAATTTTTGTCTTGCTTTATTTCAGTCATACAGTGATGTATGTGCTCGACTTGAACCAGTGATAATGGTAAGTCAAATGATATGGAATAGTCAGAATTAAACCATTGACCTTTAAAGCTACTTTAGAATGATGTCTAGTTTTAGTCAGCTAACCAATAATTGCGTTATGTCTTCTGTTCAGGAACTGGAAAGACAGTCCAATGTGTTAGTTATTTGTCACGAGGTGGGTGATGTAAGATGTTCATAACTTAAATGTCAAGTGGCCCATCAGGCCGGAGCTTATCCCGGCTTACCCCCTCCGTGGGGGTGGGTGGAGGACACTTGAGTGTTTGGTTATGATTTGGTTGGGTATGTTTAGAAAGAATTTGCGTTCAAAGTGATATTCCGTTTAAGAAATAGGTCAATTTTTAATACGCCGGTCTATAAATTTGGTAAATTTCAATAGCCCGTTGTTTTGAAAAGTTATTTTCCTTATTTGGTTGACCTATACATCCAGATACACAATTCATTTCAAACGTAAGATAAACTCGTTTTATTTTATGCAAATTATCCAGAGTCTCCGGTCTAGATCAGGAGTCCCAAAATCACGACCCCGTTGGGCGGCGCATACCCGTATAGGTGTTATGGGGGAGTACCCCCAGGGCTACCCCCTGCGTGAAAGTTGCCGGTACCCATTTATACAACTGGGTGGGGAGAGGCACATCGAGAGTCAAGTGTCTTGCCCAAGAATACAACGCAATGTCCCTGGCCAGGGCTCGAACGCAAATCGCTCGATCGTGAGAGGAGCGCAGTAAACATGAGGCCACCACGCTTCCCTCTCCATTTATATACTCATAGGCAAATCTCTCTTCCTCTGTTGAAATCTATCTATTATTGATGTGATGTCTTTTCTTCGTCTAGGCTATCTTACAGTGTCTCATGGCATACTTTTTGGACCATAGCTCAGGTTTGTTGATAAAATCGAATTCAGTAAATTCACAGAACGGCGCGCAATTTTTTTAGGAAGAAAGGAAGAACTTAGATATTCTGACGTACGGGGCAGGGTTAACACGTTCTGAAGTGTAATCAAAATGGTAAATTACCAGACGTAAGAAGCAAATTGTGTGTGTGCTTCAAAGAACAACCTAAATTTTAGGACAGTTTCGATTTCATACTGTCACTATAAACTGGTAAAAAATGTAAATCATGTTTATAGTGGTCATGCACTTGGCTCTAAAAGCACTAAGCTTAGCTTACAGGCATGCCACTGAAGCAAAGGAAACAGACATTTGAAATGAACTACCGAGAAACAAATCCCACTAGTGCCAGGGTGGAGGCCTTGAACCCGGCACCTCCGGACTACAACGCCAGCGCCTTAAACCACTCGGCAACGCTGCCTCCAGAGTGATTAGTCTTATATTTGGAATAAAATATATTTAGTGTTATATTTGGAATAAAATAGAACTTCTAACAAACTTTCTTTTCTGTGCAGGAGAACTTCCAAATCTTAGAATTCCATTTCACACGGTCTTCAAACTTACACCCATTGCCTATGGTAAGCTTGTTTATAATATTAACATGTTAGCTGCAGTGTTAGCTTAGGTCTGTCGGTCATTCAGTCAGTTAATTATCAGCTTTTATTTGTTTGTTTTTTTCCCTTCGAATGAGACTGTCATACTGTAACGTTCCACTTGAGCTTGAAATGGCACACGAGAATGTAGGTCAATGTTTTTGTAATCACTCTCGATCTCTTTTCCTTACAACTGACTAGAAAACGTTCGAGTTACTTCAGTCTCCAGACTCAAATGTACAGTATTTTTCTGTCCTTCTATTAATATATATTTTTTGTGTACCATCAGGATGCAGAGTAGAGAGATATCCATTGTTTGTGACTGCAAACTCGACTGGTTCAACCTCAGACAAGTAAGAGTAGAGAGCTGCTTTACTTCTAGTCCTACTAAAGACCCAAGAGGTACCCTTTCCTGGAGCGTTCACACTGTATAAAAGGGAAACAAGTCATACGAAGGGAAGAGATTTTGAAGAAAAAAACGAGGCGTTCCAACTGAACATAAGCGGGACATTAGCTACGATCATACAGAACACGCGTCCTGCAAACTGAGACAGATGAATTGTTCAAAAACAGCACGTTATATGGTTAGTTTAAAAATGTAATACCATTGTTATTTGTGATTGCAGGGCGTGAAAAATGTTAAAGAAATGATGGAGACATTCGTAGTATGGAAAGAAAACCCAGTCATAGAAGCTAACAGTGGCTACACAGCAAAGCCCTGTACGAAGAAACAACAGGCTTGCTGATCTGTGGATCATCTACTGCATGAGTGAAGCAGAGAGTGAATGCTAAATGTATCTCTCACATGCCTCGGATCTGGAAATTATAATGAGTGACAGTGGTAATAACATTAAATTAATATTCTTGCATGGTGTTCTGTGTGGAAAAACATTGAGTCATTTTTCAGCCAGTTGTAAAAAGCAAAACGTTTAATTCGTGTTCTTTATCTTACCTGTGTATTTGTAGAGGGTGTACGCCTGGACTTCCATATGTACTGTAAATAGAGTTGACCTATAGATGTGTGATTGTTACCACTTGAAGGAGTCCAGCAATACGAGAAATACTTCATTTTTTTGACAATTGAGTGTTTTAAGTAACCGAGTTGTCATATCATTTTGTAGTCAGGTTAAGTCATGCCAGTTAGAATTTCTTTAGTTCCGCAGTGTCACTGACTATTATCGGTGGTAAATGGTCGGGATTTGGGTTATTTGATTCGAGTTACAGTAAAAACCTGTGTGTAACACCCGGCAAAATAAGTTTGGCAAAAATAAGCTCTTGTATTTTGGGGTAGTTATTGGCAATGTAGGCTAAGTAGTTCTTAATTAGTTTCTTAATTTCTATGAAGAAGATGTAGTTGTTAATTACCTGAAGAATAACTAAACATGGGTTTGGTCCTTAAATATGGAGTATTTACCTCGGTCACACTTTTTAACCACACCGGCAAATAACTTATATTTATTCACAACGGTATTATGATAAGCCTAACACAACTGATTACAGAATGTTTATTTAGTGTTGTCTCCATAACAAGAGTTCTAAATAGGTTTTTATCTTTTTGGGTATTAAAATGGCAATTTCTGCCAAAGATTCTTAAACCACTAGGTTCTTCCACGCGGGTTTTTACTGTATTTTTACGGCTGTTTCGTTATATCGTGCGTATATTTCGCAACGCATCAGAAGTCATCTAACAAGAAAATACCTGGAAATTAAATGGAGCACATCCTTTTAAGACCCTAGCCTGTAGTTGTCCACAACAGAATTTTAAGATAACATTTTTAGATTCATAATCCCTGAAACTCTTGTGAAGCGAAATCAGAGCATTTGCAGGAAAAGAAAGACGAAAAAGTGTCAACCGTTTTTGAAACTTCTGTTATTTGTGCAAAGTATTTATCGAGAAGATTTATAATAATTTTTTAATGCGTGAGAAGCCGTTATCTACTAGTAGTGAAATGCAGGGTGGAGATGACGCAAGCCATTTCATGCCAATATTGTCTACAGAGTTTTATACCTTGTAATGTTGTGGTATTGCTTTGAATAAAGGTGAGAACTATTGCTTTGATGTCGTTTTTTTGTCATCTGATGAAATCTGCCCAGATCCAAATCTTCTCACTACGACTTGTTTCAGGTCCTCTTTAGTTCATCACGCTCTCTTACCACTACGGCTAATTTTGTTATTCCTCTGCATAATTCAACGCCTCTTTACAACTAGTTCCCCATAAAATTACTACGCAAGAAGCTTAAAAAAACAGCTCTTAATCGTCGGAAATAGGTGACAAAAAAATGCGTTTTTCATTTTAAGAACCGCGCTCGCCTTTGGCCACGAGGGTATTAGTTAAAAATACCTTATAAAGGTAAACAGAAAGAAACTAACTAAGCTGGTATCACGAAAATTACACTTGCCCAAAACTGTCTAATCTACAATGGGTCTGAAAAGCCAGCAGTAGAGCAAAAAGTAACCTAAATACTAGCAGTAGCAGTAGATTACACTGGACGTTTTATTAGTATGCCCAACCCGAAAAACATTCAGCAAGGCCCAAACAGAATAAGCAATCATGTACTTTTATTTAATAGGCCGCGCGATTTTAAAATACGTTTGAGATGCAACAGCTAAATGCAACCCTGCGGGATGGATAATATGAAGACTTCTGAATTCTGATAAAAATATTTAAAAACTTACCATACATTTAACTATGTCTGTCAAGAGGTAGCAGCCTTGAAAAGCACACGCATGTTTTTTGAAGCCAGCCGACATGAATTTAGAGGGGAAGTCATCCGAATGTATACGTACGAATACGTCATGTTAAGGAAACTCAAGATCACGGGTAATCTTGTTGTGTATGACCGCACTCGGGAGCCCATCACCATGGTGATGTCTCCTGTCGCGCTGCATGATTTCTAAGAGTACATCTCGTTCCCAGGGCTTTTCCCGCCCCTCCCATTCTCAAAGGGTCAAGCCCTGGGAACGAGGTTGCTAGGGTAAACATGTCAAAAACATGTCAAGTTCGCGCGCTTTGTGTTGCTTGCCGTCCACGACAAAAACATGATCGTGACTTTTTTTTCGTTCAATATATAAGACAATTATTAGATTCGGTTTCCGTGGTGTCCAGAATAATCAAAGTCTCAGGAAGGGTATCAGCCTCAGTCTTCGGCTTCGCCTCATTCAATAATTGTTTAATATTCGGACCAGGCGATGTTTAACTAAATTTCTTTCAGGTGCGTTTACTCATTTCTCACAGTTATTTAAAGCACACATTAACGTGTGATGCATTTCTTTTGTTCAAAGCATACTTCTCGTGGAATCAATGTCGGTATATAAAGAAGCGTAAAATGACACACCCATTTTAGTGTCGGTAGCCGCTGCATTGTATTGAAGGCAAACTAAGGCAAAGACATATCTTAGTCAATGTACTCCCTTCAGGTATGTCCATATTTTCTCTATTTACCCTCAGCTCCGTCTCCATGATTTGCTATCCACCACAAGCAGGACTTAGTTAGAGACAAAACTAGAGGGCCAGAATAATGCTGAGCAAGTTCAGTTCATGTTCTTGTAATCAGCAATTCACGTATAATTTCAAGATTTCTAATTGTTAAGCTGCCTTTTGTTGGTGGGTGGAAAAACTGATCAATTCTTCCAAGCTCGCCAATCCACTGCGATATGTCCCGAAAAGACTTGCAGACGATGTGGACTCCTTCTCGCCCATCTTCTTCAAAAATATATATCTCAAAAACAACTTTGAAGAACGACGGCTAATTTTATTATTCCACTCCACATTCACCGCCAATTTACGACCAGTTCGCCATAACATAATTCCAGAAGCTCAAAATCAACTCTAAAGTTTTCTATCCGTTTACGCCGGAAATAGGCGACAAAAAACCGCTACTCATTTCAAGAACAGCGCTCGCCCTATAACTTTTGCGCGAAGCTTGTCGCATGCGCAAAAAAGGAAGGAGGCCCACTCTGGTGAAAGCAAAGGCATCACTACAGAGAAAAACATCCTGACTTCAATATTTCAAATTTCATTAGAACGGCATTATTGACTTTTTTTTCTGTTCCATTTGAAACATTATGTAATGTAATCCAGTTCAATCGAGAAACGAGATCATACAACTGTCTGGAAACAAAAGTTGCTTTTGGTTTTATTCGCCCAACTTTAACGCGGATAAATTAGGGTTACTAATTTGTAAACGGAAAATAAACAGAATTCAGCAATATTTAGGCTCTCTCCAGTGGCAGTCGTCCGAGTCTTGATGACGTAGCCTACAAAGACCCGTATGTTGCATCTGATTGCTTTTTACTTAGAAAACCGATCCAAAGTTCTCGCTTTGGTTCATAGTCTCTTTCGAAACATTTAAGGACGATTACGACTCCACATGTCAGTAAATTTGATGTATGAAAGAAACCATTAAAATGTCATTATTTCCTCCTAAAATACTGAATTTCAGTCTGACAGTTTTTAATGTTAGTCTCTGACGATTCATCGCTTATTTTCTTTCTCTGAGAAATATTTATTTAGCATATAACTAGTTTATCTCGGACAATCTTGCACATCAAATTTTGGCGTACTTTTGTTCGCCAAAAAATTTATAAAAATTAATTAAATCCCAAACGATTCTTGAGAAGGAAAAAACTATCCAATAATGAGAAGATACCACTCGTGACAATGAAAAAGCTTTTTTGGCAATTGGAAGTCTGGAAACTCTTGGAAGGCGTCATAAACAAATTAAGTAGTCAAATTTGCCTCCAAGTCCTTCCATACTTCTCACCCTCGTTTGCTCCGGTAACATAAAGACACTTATGCAACGAACTGTGGAGATGCTATTCTGCCATAAAGGAAGCTCGGGAAGTGTAGCAGTTCTCGTAAGCTTGTGATCCTGTTTGTCGTCGAAGTGTAGTAGCTGCTATTGTAGTGGGTTAGGGACATTGTTTCTGTTGTTTGTTCTATAGCTTTTTTGAAGGGTATCAAGCCATTCCTAGTCATGTGAGATCTTACGAAAGCTGCTACCCAACCTAAACAGACGACAATCTGATCTACGGGTGTGAAACGTTGCAGCAAGCGAAGACAATTACAAAAATTTAAGGGCCAAAGCGTGAAAGGGGCAATCTGTGTTTTCGTGCTTCTTCCCGCTCACTTTCCCGTTCTTCACTTCCTCTTAGTCCTAAGCCTACTATACCGAGTATGAAAACTGTTGTCACATAGCTTAGTCAAGAATGACCACACTGTTACATTAACTTCCTAAAAAATAATACCAAATTTTATTCCAGTAACGATTTTACAACATCTAAAAGGACAATTTAAAAGACCAAAATAATGAATAAAGGGGTAAGTTTCTAAGTTTCTGTGGTGCTGCGTCAGTGGGGAGTATTACAAGATGATTTGGTTTTATCAACTGGATGATAATTTAAATGATGGGTTGATAGTGTGAAGACATTCCAAAGCTAGCTTTCGAATCTCTTCACGGTGGCCAATATACATTATCAACCCAGTTGATAAAACCAAATTATAATTTAAAAGACCGTCGGGGAAACAACTAACAGTTGACGGCGAAACTCCGACACGTTTTAGTAACATAAGTTTCTCAGCAGCAACATTGAAATGGCATTATCATTGCGCAATATCAGCTCGGCAATTTTAAGAATACTTGTGAGAACTCGCCCTTTATTCTGATTGGAAAATAAGATTCGGACACGCTCGAGTAGTGCCACGAAGATTTGCCGAAAACGGAACTTGTTCCTCCAACTAAAAAATAAAGCTTTTGCTAAAGTTCAACGTGAGTAGCGACTTCTGGCGTAAATAGCGGTGCCGTCTCCAATCGCTTGAGTTCTTTGGCCTTTTGCAATGTTTCCCAGGCAACCTTTCGCTGTTGCTCGTCATGCTTTTGTCTCAAAGTGAACCATAACGCCAGGGCACATCTGCGTCCCCCCAGAACGCCAGCAACACCGTGAAGATTCTCCAGTCCAGCTGAGAAGGCTACGGCTCGTCCGCATTCTGGTTTCACTTTAGCCTGTGAATCAAGAGCATGACATCTAAAAATCAAGTGACTTCCTAAAGCAGCAACGATGCAGAGGACCATGTTTATACAAGGAGAAACTTGAGAAGATGATATCTGACCGTCAAATTAGGAGAGGCGGTAGATGAAAAGAGGATCTGTGACTGTCAAATTTGGAGAGCGGTAGACCTACTAAACCATGTCGGAGAATTCCTTTCACAGATATGGCAATTCGCTTGACATCGCTTTAGTTATTTTACTCCTAGTTGCTAAGTTATGTCTATTTTGTCACTGGAATCGAAAATAGCAAAGCCCCAACACCAGTATTTAGTGCCTCTGATGGCAAACAGATCACATCACCGAAATAAAGAACTTTGCAAACTTCGAGGCCGACCTTTAGAGAAAGACAGTGACGAAGAGATACGGAAACAAGCCCATTTATGAAATAACCAAATTATTCTTATTCGTTTGTAGCCAATTTTACTATGTTTAATCTAATTCAGGGGTTAAGGTGTTTGTGATGTACTTCCGGACGCGTCACATTTTAAAGATACATGTAGGACCGGACAATCTTGATACATGTATTGGGCAGTTTCTAAAGTATCTGTGAGAGAAGGTCGATTGCAAAGTTTGTAAAGCTTCTGTACGACAAGTGTTACATTCAATTGTTGCTGAGTACACTGAACTATACCTGAATAGAATCATCAGGGTTGGCAAACAGGAATTCTCCTCCTTTGAAGTCACCATTCAGATATAATAGAGCACTACAAAGCAACAATACAATGATGGATGTCAGCAGTTCGTCTCTCGTGACTACATGAATACATTTAGATGATGCTGTATGTTAATTTATTTCAATTTCGCATTGATTGCATTTCAAGAGGCTTCTGAACTGTGTTTCATTGTATTTATTATATATATTAGCTGTAATATATTGTATTTTTTTATTTTATTTGTATTTTAACATCTGGTAATTTATTGTGAACGACCCCACAAGCTTTCAGCTACCATGCACATCGTGTATAAAAAAGGCAACCTATCTACCTACTTCCTAAATTTTCGTAACCAAACATGGTTAGAAAACGAGCGCGCACGATTGCAAAGAATTTGTGATACAAAAGGAGATCGAAATAAGGTTTTTATAAAACAGTGTGGGACGCTTTACTCTTTTCACAAAATTAAGTTGAAAAGTCTTAATTTTTTCTATATTACCATGGTAGAAAGCTTAAAAACTGTAACTTACAACGTTTTTTTCCGACGAAATCTTTACTTTTCGCCGAAAAGTATTCACTAACCGAAAATCGTTGCGCTCATTTTTCATGAAGGGTCAAACTGAGGCATAACGGCTTATAACTGAGAGTCTGCGAGCCAATCCCAAAGCTAGAAATGTCGAGGCTATGAATTCAATGAAATTTTCTATTCATATTTCTTCTACAACTGATGGTTTGCGAGGCCTGGTACTACATCAGACTCGAACTCGCATCATGGTCAATAAGCAGTGTGACAATACCTGAAGTCTCTCCACGTGTAAGCTGGTGATCTCTTGGGACAAGTGCCTAGTCCATCAGCGTTCACAATACAGTTGTCCGAGTGAATTGGGTGGCTCAAGTGGAAACCTGGGTCAGGTCCATTGGGATCTGGGGTGGAATAAATTAACTTGGTCAATAGTGGTAAATTAATGGTTAATTGATGATCAAAGGTAGGGAAAAGTCTTGGCTTGTGGTACCAAGTTTCATCATAAGCTTAGTCACAAGGTTGATGTCCAACATACCGAGGAGCGAAGTTCTACACACTAAGTGAGAATAAGAGAAGTATAGTGGTGTGTCCAGTTGAAAGTAGTCTTCAGTAAACTGTCTCACTTTATCACTCAAGTTGAAGTAAAGTTCCGCTTCTTCTATTGGCACTTTCTTGTTTAGAGCCGCCTGTTTGAGTAAAAGATCAAAGAGTTAAGAAGACTACAATTCTGTCATAAAAATGAAAACAGCTTTATGTCTCTAGGGATTGTTACACTGAAGCGATAAATATATAACATTAACAAAAGCGTTTTTCATACTTTTCGTAACCAATTTAATGACTGGTAATTGGTTCTTTCATTACGCTTTGTGAGTGGTTAAAAAAAGCTCGCGACACCCAATCAACCAATTAAAATACAAATCAAAAGCAGTTGGTCGAATACGTTTTCCCGCGCTTAGAGGCAATTATTTCTTTGCAATGAGGCCTCAGTGGCTCATTGTGGTTTTAAAGACTATTCCCCGGAAGAAGAGAACTTGTACCTGAGTTGCATATGGGTTCAAAAGGTTCAATACATGCCTAGAGCGAACAGAACACAGTATTCATGCATACCTCTGAAGCAGTCAGGATGTTGACGCCAGAAAATGTTTCTTTCTCAGTAAAAGAAAATGGTTTTTCGTTTCTGTTTCTGTCATCATATCCATCTCCAAGTTTAGCAGTCTTCTGGAACAGATCACAGAGATCAAGACCCAAATGTATAGCGCGACATGACCCTCGCTGATAAACTCGACCAATCCTCCATAGAAAAAACGATGGCTGCTGTACATTTTCTTACCTCCAGAACACAGCCCATTGGGCACAAGAAACGCCATATTGCAAATGTGTCCCTTTACTGCAACACTGTGTATGTTACAGGTTGTTACGAGTTGAAGTTTGTACAACTTTTTTCTACACATTTTATGAGCGTTGTTAAGGCTCACTTTTGCTACACTGAAATTATGGGTAAATGTGCCAGCCACCATTTGTTTTTTTCCACAGAGGATTCGTTTCACGACAGAATTTACAGATAATCGAATCAATTTTGCACTCATGAGGTTAAATCATGAATTGCAATTTATGAATGAGCTGTGATTTCATGATATGCAATCACTGACACAGAATATCATAATTAACATCCCTTCCAGGAAACCATTTTCCTAAGAGGTTCTTGCCTTAGTTTGGTCAACTCACTGCATTTCCATTTGAAAAAAGTCGATAACTCACAACTGATAGAACAAATATAACACGATAAAGTACTTTTCACAAAGCTTTAGGTTTACGGTAGAAATTGAATTTCTAAAAGAACAAATTTAGTGTTTAAAACATTGTACATTTTCCTACATTTGTCGAGTGTTCTCAAATGCCCGTAGTGTTTTATCACAGTGTAATAGACGTCTTAAGCTTTTTATTTGTTAAATATAAAATTATTATTGTTATAGTAATTGCATATCACAAAATTGCAACCAAGCAATTCAGCTCTTGGTACAAACTTTTCAACAATGTCAATTTCTATATTGCACCATTGTCACAGTTTTAATGTTACAAGATTTTATGTTTGAATGAACTTTTGGGGGATTCATGTTCAAATTTTTAAAAGAATTGAGCCTAATATGGATTTGTCTGTTTAATTTTTAATTCTCAATTTAGCTTTGTTATCCTACATTCCTTGTTGATTTTTTACTATGCCTTTATCGGAGCATTATGGTTCACTGATAGAGACCCAGGAGCAGTTGGTGGGGACAAAGAAAACATCAAACGGCAGGGGAAAATTGGCAAAATTCTCCCCTGCCACTTTGACTTGCTTTTGCCTCCACTACCTGCCGATAGTTCTCTGAGAATGACTGCAAACCAAATCAAATAATTTTATTCATTAAATTATATGTTAGGTTTTTGTCTTTCACTTGACTTGTACTTGTTGTTCATCTGCCTTCATTATTTTACCATTTAGGAGGGTCATGTCTTTATTTTAAGTTTATTTATAATTATGATTACAAGCTGGCAACATTCAATTGAAATAATGTGTACTTTACTGATCAAAATACATGTAACTGCAGTATGAGAGCAAATTCTCAAACATACATGTACATGTATGATTTTTTAAATATGATTTTAGTGTGGAAGCCACAAAAGCCTTAGCTGGTTTTTATGCAGGTTCTCTATCCAGAATCTTATGTTGGAATTCGGTAATGTTGGCTTTTCAGAACGGAGAAAACCAAACACTAAGAAAGTATCCGCAGGAAATCTACTTGATGCTCATTTTCTGCATATTTGATTTGATAGTATATTAATTTATTGCACATTCAAGTTGCCTTTTCAGTGTTGGAAACAGTCAGATCTATTTTTTGTTGGGGTAACCTGACTCATAAGAGGATTTAATTTGTAAGCACTCTCATTACAATCAAATGAAAGTTGCCAGCTTGTAATATAAACTTATCACCGCTTACGATTAAAATTTAAAAGCTGGCAGCAGGTCTGCGTGGACACTAAAGCAAAACAAATTATAAAACACAATCAAGGTTAATGCCACCACATCTCCTGCAAAACAGCTGAATGGAGCAGGTTGAAAAGTCAGACCGGATCAACTCGGATCACTTAGCTTGGATCGAATGAAAAACAGGTTTTTACACCAAAACTATACGACATTTGCGACAATTTCACCAAGGTTAGCTTAGAGATTAGGGCTAGGGTGATTTCTTGAGGTCTTATCATTTTTTTTTATGTCGATCCAAGGTGAGCGATCTGAGTTGATCCAGTCCGACTTTTGTACCTGCCTCAGCTGAATGTACATGTAACAAAGATAAAAGTAAAACATTTCAAGGTATTAAATATCTACCTCTTACAAATTCAGTCCTGTTTGCCATTATCGTTTATGATCCAGCATAACATATGTAAGTATTGCAATTTTATTTGTTTATTTATGTTAAGGTTTAAGCATGTATCATGTAGGTAAAAAGTAGCCTGCATAGCCGGCGGGAGTGGGTACCCGCACGAACTTCGGTCCCGAACGCAAGTGCAAAAAGCCATTCAGGTCGTGAGAAGAATGGGGAGGAGCCTAGTTCGCGAAAATTCCCTCGTGGGCGAAGCCTGCGAGGGAATTAGTGGCTTTGCCGCAAAAAGTTTTGCATGCGCACCCACTCCCGCCAGCTACGCGGGCTAGGTAAAGAGTATTATACTGAACATACAAACAAAAAAACAAAGCAATTCCACAGTTGTAAAAGACACACACCACTGTAATTTTCCTCAATTACAAGATCATCAATTTTTTTATGGTTTTCAATATACATGTACACTAGTTGTGCCTTTCTCATTTAAATTAACTGTACAGTAAATCATACCAAGTGAATATGTGAAATGGCAATTTGGACTTGAACTGTAGCAAATGACTTCAAGACATGAGAGCTCATCGCAGTGATGTATGCAACTTAGGTAGTTGGAAACACAGGAGCATTAGATATTTTCTAAAGCAGCTAAAACAAACTGCATACCTCAGCTAGTTTTATCAACATCTTACACTGCTCTTCAGTTGCCATTCCCTCAACAGCAACCCTTGTTGTCCCATTCAAGTCCGTTTCAGTCATCAGAATCCTTGAACCCTGTTCATATTGACATCTCGTTAATTAAGGACACATATAAAGGTGATACACTGGTGCATCAAAGTGCAGGTAAAGCATTAGTCATTCAGGAGTACACATACATGCGCATTTACAGCCATTTAGTCCCTTTTGGTAGGCAGAGCAGACCCCTGCCTTACAATTAACTTGTTATGTCTTCTACATGTGCTATCACAGCTCGTTTTTGGACCAATAAAAGTTAGTACTCTACAATCACTAGCTCCACTTTTTGGAGTCCCCAGCCTTTATTTAAACATTTTTGTTATACAGTAACTTACCAATTAGGTACATGTCACAAGAACACTATATATACATTTATTACTTTTATTATTTTTATTGACTTGAAGTTACTGAATTTTTGAAGTTACTTAATTTTTTGTGAACACATCAGACAAATTTACATAGTACACACCCCTCAGTTTCTCTTAACTCTCTTCTAATTTTAGTATACATTTAGTACAGCACAGCAACAATGTAAGATTCTATGTCAATCTAACTGTTTTTGTACTTGCCCCATTTTGTATTGTTTGATTTTGCAATCATTGCGTCAAGTTTGTGAATCATTTTAAGTTATTTAAATTGTATATTTATTAAAAATACTAATATCTTTAAATACTGTCTGCACTAAAATGATGTTGTGATACAGTATACAAAATTGCAGGGTTCTCATTAACTTAGGAAGTAGACTTCCTGAAGTTGGCCCCTAATGTGAATGTCAAAGGCACAAGCCTCTAGTCAGGGACACAGTGCAAGCAGAAGTTGATGAGTTGTAAATAAATAATAGTCAGAAGTATTGACCCTATTGAACATTTTCTAAATATTGCTTATATTAAATTAGACTTACGGATCACTGTAATAACAACCCTTGTCATATCACTTGATCAAACTTTGGTGAATAATTCTTTTAATTACCTCATATCGTTCAAGGTTAACAACATCTTGTGGGTTTTCCATTAGTGGTTCATTCTTGAGAGGTCCTAAACCCCATAGCCTCTCAACAGTGTAATCCTCTTCACCTTCCACCAGGTCCTAACAAAGATAAAGAAAACTAAATGCACACGCTGGGTTATTTTGACCAGTGTAACCAACTGTGGCAAAAATATGGAACAACATGAAAACCAGAGAACCCAGAGAAAAACCCTTGCAAGACAGTGAGAATCAAGTGCAAACTCAACCCACGTATGGCGTTGAGCTGGAATCAAACCCAAGATACATTAGTGAGGTGCGAGTGCTATCACTACTGCACCATTCCTGCTCCCTACAGCTGCATCTACAGAAGAGTAGTAGGGCAATAAACCAGTTTGTCAAAGTAGGATGACATAGTGAATCTCAGACAAAATTGTCCAGTTACACTTAAAGTGGAACTAGTCCAATTAAGTTTAATTTGGCTTAGGATATTGGTTCTACAGTCCTTATTTGGTACATGTAGCTATGGAAACATTTAATACAAATGGTGCCAAGCAAGTTACACAATCTTTTACTTTGACCACTCATTCTACTTTAATTGAAACTGAGCAGATATTTTAGTGTACTATTTTACAGCTGTAATGTCACTTCCCAAGGTGAGGAGTTAATTGTCAAAATTACATGGTATGTACTTTCATTTGCACGTTTTAACCCCAGCACTGATGCTCTCTTCTATAGAGGATAACTACAGCCTTACGAACTCCACCGCTTTGTAAAACTGGAAACATCTACAGAGTTAACACTAACACATGTAGCTAATCTGTTACCTCAACATTAACCTTCTGATCAATTGGATCATCACTCTTTCCATCATGAAACCATGTGTCATGATCATCAAAATCTGCCTCTTCCATGTAAACATTGGCCATCTGCAACAACTTCATTTCTATTGTTGTTTCCTTGAAATACTGAATTGCCGCCTAAAAAAAAAGGGTCCAAAGAGAAAATTTTTTAAATTTATCTTAAGAAGTCAGAGGTTGATAACAACTGTAGCATAATGGTTAATACAGTATTAACTTGTACAGTGTCGACTGAGTCTGTCGACTGAGTCTGTTACCTTTGTCCCCCTAATGTTCTTACAGGGACCCTATTTCTCAGCAGAGAGGACCCTGGGACTCCCCAAGGCAAAATCCTGGTGAGAACACTGTGTACTTGCACCTAATGTTTGTTTGCTGTTGCATGACTTAAAATACATCATTGTAGAAAAACTCTCTGACAACTGCTGTAATTAAAACTATTTTAACACAGTACTACATAATATGCAAGTCCAAACATATTAGGTCATACTTTGCACAAAATTTCCATTTTAATTTCCATTTTACCTTTCTAGCTGTTATCTTTACACTTTGATGTCCCAGCTCTTGTTTAAAGTACCTCAAGTTATCAATCATTGTATCGTCATCAGGATCTAACAACAGATAAGTTGCAGCACATCCAGCTGCTTCCCATAGCTTTCCCTCTATCAGTTCCAACAAGAAAAATAACGGTAATACCAAATATAATTAACATCAATAACCATCAATGGCCAAGATCTTATTATGCATGTCTTTTCATGTCAATTATTTTGCCATCCTAATTAACTTAGTTCTAAACTACAGCAAACTCTCATAAACAGTCATCCTTGGCACAATAAAATATTGTCTGGCCATTGTAGGAGATGGCTGTCATGGGATGGTTCAAAAAAGAGCAGAAGAGAAAAAAGAGAGGGGAAAAAGGGAAAAGACCTAAAGACCCTTACTTCATATTGGGACAGAGATAAATTTGCCAAAAAATGGCAAATCACATAGTATTCAGAGATTTCAAGACTAGATCTAATGAAAAGTTTCCAAGACCCATGATTTCTACATGTAAGTGCCATTGATTCACAAACTGCTACTGACAACAATAAGATTGAGTATGCATGTACATTGTATGTATATGGATTGGTGCATGGTTGGGACAAAACTTTTACACATGTGGGTCATTGTTGAGTTGTGGCCATAATAACCAGACAGCCATTACTGGATGTTCAACCAGATAACTTTGTGTATTGATTTCTATCACAAATTAAAAAATTAAGGGATGCCTCTTTTTAATCCTGAACTGGTTTAGAATATGACATTCACAAATCAATGACTCTTATTTGATATTATTAATCCTTGGAACCTAATTTCTTCCCAGTCTGAGAAAAGACTTAAACATCAAATTCATGATTTTACATGCATTTACTCCATGACAAATAAATTGGAAATTAAATAATTCGTTATTGACTGACCTTTAAAATAAGCAATCTGGAGATAGTTAAAATGTCTTGCAAGATAATTCCTCACATAAATGCCTTTGACTCTTCGCAGTTTATCAGGACATTGTGTGCGGCATTCCAGAACATCTACATGAACACCAAACAAGCCAGACCTGCTTAAAATCTTGTTCTTTTCACGTTCTTCTTCACACATTAGCTTACAATTCTCATACGCAGTGTAATACTCTTTCAAGGCCTCCTCAAATCCGAGAATTGCTTCACCCCACAGTTCCTCTTCATACAATCTTGCTGCATTAAAGTAACTCTCTTGGTGAATGGTTGGCTCCAAAGAGTAAATCCCAGCTTCTGTGACTCCCGACATTTTCCTGTATACCTTGACATTGTCTGCCATGGTTTCATCCTGTGGTTGGGCTTCTGTGCATGTATAGGCTGCTCTAGCAGCATCTACGGTTCTACCCGCCTGTTGAACAAAGTAGAATATACCTAAAGGTCCGGTAATACAGGCAACATTTTTCTTCAACTTGTCTTGCCACATTGTTGCATTGCAAATTGAAATCTGTTGTTGCACATATTACCATGTGTGTGACCAAGTTGTCTCGCAGAAAATGGAGTGTTGCGAATCCTAGAAGTATGATTGGTCAGTTGTGTGTAAACAAAGATGGCCACTGCTCAACTCTTTTTTTGTTGGAAGAGAGCACTTGCCACTATCTCTTTGGGCCATGCAAACGTTTGGTTTGCTGCTTGTTTTTTGAAGAGACATAAGAGGTGTCACAAAGAATACGATAGCCCTTGAGGTCTTTGTATAGGGCAAATTTCTGACTTTCTGAGAGTTTCTGGTCTACTTCAACACCTTCTAGCTCATCTTCTCGAGACAAGTTGAAGGAAAATGTTGCCCGTATTACAAGACCTTAATGGTAAGTGTCAGATTGCACATATGCTATAAGCACATACTCCGTACGTCCTAGAGTATAGTAATTGTATGATCACTATGAAAGAACCAATCAATTAAATTGCAGATTTCCAATAGCACACAGCTGCAAAGGAATATATTATATGAAAGATCATATACTGTACACTGTACATGCACCGTACCATGGTTCCAGAGGCGATTTATAAAGAGAGAGGAGCGATGGAGAGAGGGCGAAGAGCGAAGTGAGGGAGAGGAAAAATCGCCTCTGGTAGAATCCGTTGGAAATCTCACTTCCATGCTAAGCCCAAGTACAGAAATTGAACCTCGATGATGATTGGTTACCAATCCTGGTAACGAGTAAGTAAGCCAATCATCATCGAGGTTCAATTTTTGCACTTGGGCTTAGCACGGAAGTGAGATTTCCAACGGATTCTACCAGAGGCGATTTTTCCTCTCCCTTGCTTCGTTCCTTGCCCCTCCTCTCTCCTTATAAATCGCCTCTAGAACCAGGGTACATGTACCGGTATTTCAACTGCAGAGAAAGATACATGTATGAAGTCATGACAGTTATACAGAGAACTTACATATAAGCAGTTGTGAAATAATTATTAAAGCCTGAACAGGATTTGGACTCATGACCTCTGCGATACTGGTGCAGTGCTTTCTACCAGCTGAGTTATTAAGCAAACTGAGAGCTGGTCACATTGTTAGTTCATAATATACCCATAGAAGGTGAAGAATGCAAATGAATATATGAAAGATCACATGATTATTTGTAGAGCAACTTCCAATATGGTATTTTTAATACAGTGTAAGATGTAAATTGTTGAATACCCCACCCCCTCCAAAAAAACCCTAACCCACCCCAAGACCTATACTCTAAAATTTGTGGATGTTGGTGAGGATAATGCATAACTTAGCTCTTGATATTAAACCCAATGAATGTCCAGTTGTTATCTACTCGCGCATGATAAACAGCATGTCTATAACATGAAAATTGACTTGCAGCTTTCAGCAAATATTACATAACTCCTTGCTACAACTTCAATCACCTTTTGTTAGCATATCACCTGCATATTTTGAATTTCATCTGAACAATGAGTATGCGATACTTCTTTGAAGAAAGACAAAGTTAGTTTTCACAGTCCAATGATCACAGACACAAACAAATTCTTCATACTCTGTCACGTTGATCTCCATCGAAATCGTAACGCGCAAAAAATGTCACGAACAATGCTCAATTCAAACATGTTCTCAAAAATTTGTCAAACAAGAAAGCTAGTATTTTAACCTACCGATCAAACAAACACCGTGCAATAGGGTTTTACCAAACTTAGGGTAAATATTTTGACATCGATCGATTGTTGTGTTGAACAAAAGGCCACAAAAGATTTACATTAAGCTTGAATGGTTCTGAATTAAAGCCCGAGATAAAAGTGCGTACAAGAAAAACGTAAAAATAAATCTATAAACTTACCTTATAGTAGACAAACTGTAGGTAACTATAAGGAGCTCTGATCTCGAAGTCGCTCCTAACGGCGGCTGAAACTTTTGTTCTTTTACCCAGATATTTTTCTCTGCACTTTTGAGCGCACTTGTGAGAATAAATAGTGTAACGATAATAATCCAGCTCTAAGTCGCTGATGATATTACGAGCTGAGGAAGCTCTGAATCTGTCACGGCAGTGCAATCTACAATGAAGTTTAACTTCTCTTTCGTGATTGTAGTCAGCAATTGCTTTCTCCAACAGTTCAACAGCTTCGCTCCACTTCTCAGCGCTATACGCTCGAACTCCGTCCGCATACAACTCATCGTACGCCGCAGATTTTACTCGGGTAACATTTAATCTGTCCAAGAAGTCTGCACCAAGAAATGAAACCGAAAATCCGCCCAAAGTGAGCCAGAAGATTAGCCTCCCGGCCATTCCTATGCGTCTACAACTACGATCTGCTCTGCTTTGCTGTCGTTTTGTGGAGAAATGCACAATCAACCAACAAAAGATTGGCGGGTTAATCAGACGTGTTTTGTTCTATGGACCAATCAGAGCAGAGAATTGCTGGTGCTTGACATTGAAAGGATACTTTGTTGGCTTTTTCCTTCCTCTGCTCATAAATCTTTCAAAAACATGAAAAAACTTGAAACACGTGAATAAAGTTATGAATAGACAACTCGGCTAGCAATAAAACGTCAAATTCAGCAGCAAATACTGACTTCACGTAAGCTTTTCTTGTAAAAAAAAACACAGCTATAACTATGTGTTTCCTCCAAGTTGTACCTGAACCGGAAAGTGAGAAAATACATTTGCATATTCCTATAAATATGTTTTTAAAAGCTACTTTGACTACTTTATATTGTCGATATCATAAGATGAAAAATTAAACTGGTTCAACGAAATTGTTTTAAGGAGGGAAGGTCTTGTCCTCAAAGACGTTTCTATAACAGTCTGAATGCTAGAAAAAAAGAGCTTTTCGATGATCAAGTTTGTGGAGAGCAAAGAGGACTTGAAAAATAGTCTCAATTTTTCTTCCAATTTTTATCGAATATTATTTCAATTTTGGGATAATCACTAAAACGAAAGTCAGATTCTAGCAAGTTAAAACTTTGTCCATTTATCAAGTATAGTAATAATACTCCAAAAATGGGGAGGTCACTCAAAAAAGAGGGGGTCACTATGCTTTCTTAAGAGATAAGATGGGCCAATCTTACCCCATTTATGCTTAATTATTTCGTCAGTTCAACGTACATTTTGGGGAAGCAAAGGCTACTGAAAACAATACTTGATAGGCAGAAAGTCTCGGGAATTTGAAATTATGTAAACGGGCGCTTGAAATAACGTTTTCGAGGTCATAATATTTGCATCCTCGAGTAAAGGATTACTGCGCTCGCACACGATGCAAAACTTGTCCTTTCATTCACAACGTCAAGAAAATATCGGGACCCAAGCGATCAATTAAGATCACTGATCACGTGCACCTCCGCCAACGCCATCTATTGCATAACTTGCACTTACTGCAAAAAGATACACATCGGCGAAACAGGACGACTACTAGGCTACCGAGAACACCTCCGCGACGTTGAAAGGAATGACAAGGACGCATCAAAACCAGTCGCTAGACATTTTAATTTACCTAATCACTCTAAGCAACATATGAGAGAGTCCCTTAAAACAGTTTAGAAGTCTGGGGTGAGGTAATCAAACTTTGCGCGGGGGTTAAAATTGGACAACAGAAAGCAACCCCAAGCACTTCTCCACGATCGTAGTTTAATTAAAGAAACGTTTATTGTGTACATAAGTCATTATTTACATGTGTTTCAAAAGTGTTAATTACGGTGCAAATGTCTTAGATTTTTACATTTGTGCATTATCTAATCAAAGAAAACTTAAAGAAGAGCTATCAGTAATTCAGTTATATCATAACTTAAACAATTTTATTTGATCTAGATGTTGTTAATAAAACTTGACCAAATCTATTAATTATGATTTGCGACTTCGCTTTCCACTCAAAACCCTCCTACCACTATTAAACATTTGCTCAAATTCTACAGAGTAGTTTTTAGTCGTGTCGTAAAACCCAAAACCAATGATATCACTCTAGCCAATCACAGACCATCTCGTGCACCAATCAAAACGCAAAGTATATACACGTAGCTGACGCAAAGCGCGGGAAAACGTGTGCGATCGGCTCATAATTGCTTTTTGCTTGACTTCTGATTGGATGAATAGTTGGCACGAGGTTTTTAAGCCAATCGTGTGGCGTAGTAATGCAAGACCTATTACTTTTCGACACTTAGATGAAAACTGCTCTAATTACTATCACAATATATCATATTCAATACTGTACAAGTTAACTATCATCTTCATCTTCTATCATACTTCATGCAATAAATCTCTCTGCTATTACCACCATCTTTCTCCTAATGTATTAATCCATCTCACGGGCTAACACATTACAATCCTGATGGAAGGGTACCCAAAGTCTCGATTTCTCCCTGTTCCCGTGCTAGAACAAGGGAACACTCATATTTTTTCTCTGCGGTCCCTTACTGCTTAAACAATAAACAAACTGCATTACAATGTTTACTCTGGTTAGTGTCGGTCGCATTCATGAAATAATGTCTAAGAAATAATTGTACTTGAAAAGTATGGCTTAGTGATTGCCTGTATATCATTGAAGCACTATTTTACTTTAAAAATAACCGTGTGATAATACACTAATATGTAGTTAGCTTAAGGCCACATGTAATTGACTTCATTAGGCTGGTAGAATTTTCTTGTCAATCTCACCATTACCTTCCTGATTGTAGAACACTTCCTTATTATAAACGATAACGCCGGTTTCTTTGTCAGCAGGAAGACTTCCAGTTTCGTGTTCGCTAAGTTCGTCACTATTATATGCAGGATTCTTTCTGCCATATTGATCATGAGATGGTTCAACTTTTCTTGTCTCATAATCGCACCCCTTCTTTTTTCTACAAGAAAATAAGCCATGGATATACGTGTATTACAAAAAGGGAATTTTATTTGAAATTTATCAAGAAACCCGTGTTTTAGCGTTGTGTTCTGACAGAAACAAATTACATTTTTGCTGTTGTTAACCCAGTTACTAAGTAATGCAGTAAGATCACATTATTTAATGTCTTTGTCAAGTGGCCATGCTCTTCTCCCCACTAGTATTTTGTAAGGTTGACCACCCTAAGTTCTTTGATCTACGCCCCAACTACATGATGCATGGACAAGACTACATGGAATATGAGTTCAATTTGTTGGGACCTATTAATACACCAGGGTGGATGACAGAAACACCCCATGAGAGCAAAAAAACACAATTATCACTCTTTTCAAAACAAGCCAGCAACAGCAGGAGTTCTACCGCCTATTATATATATATTGCCGGCTATTCTGGTTATAGCAATCAACTTGAATGAGATAAGCTCAGCATTGTGTCCTATTGTTAAATCTTAAAGTAACTTCACACTCAATTTTGAGGCAATACTTTTTTTATGCAATAGAAAGGATGTTAAAAAGAAAGCTCAAGGTATTCTGTGCTCTTAACATTATGGAAAGAAGAGCTTTGCAGCCACTAACTTAGCACATAGCTGCCTACTCTTCCAGCTGCAGATGCCTACATGTATGCCAAAACATTTTGAAACCTCTGAACTGTTCTAGGGCTCTAACTCAGGGCACTTAACCTGCCACTTAGTCAGTCCACCACACTTCCCTGACAATTCCACAGTAAAAGTTGACTCAGTGACTCAATTCTCAGTGTTTCAATTCAATTAATATTCAATTTTTTATAAATACTTACCCTAAACAAAAGCAATAACCAATGGCTGCGATCCCAATTACAAAGCAGAGGAACATGAATACGAATGCCGTAACCATCCAATCTGCTGCAAGAGGAAAGTTAAAAAAGAAAACTAGGTTAACTTAATTGGGGACAAATGGATCGCGATGGTTCTGGAAGGTCCCTTTCCATTCCACTCTCAAAAGGAGTTCCATGCTCATTTATGGCAGAAGTTGGATCATTGTTGCTTGTGTTAGAGTTAGATGACTATTTCGACTTTATCAATGCTATTGTGCAAACCGTTTCATGGATTGTGTAGAAATTTAACCTACAAGAGGTCTAGTTAACAACAAGTTAACCCTGAACTATATGCTATCCACTTTTTGTTTGTGTCACAGGTGACGAACTTCTACCTTTGGGAGACTGGAGAAACTTACTTTTTCATATATGGGTTATTGACCAAGCATGAGGTCAAGATGGCTGGATATTAGCCAAGTTCTTTTTTTGCATGTCCATGTCCATACTTAGTAAACACACAAAAAAGAATGAGGCCAATATCCAGCCATCTTGACCGGACAAACTTGGTCAATAAAGGATTTATTATATAGGATGGAACACCAAATTTTCCTTGCAGGACAAAGCCTGTATCCAGAGCGGGCAAGATAGCTCCATCTTGCCCACTCGGGTAGCCAATCACAGCGCAAGATTCGGTTCATCTTGCCTGCTCGCGGAGCTAGTCATATAATAAATAAGCTTATTAGTGGTGGGCACCCAGGATTTCAAGGTTAGGAATGTTTGGGCTCCTCTGGAGTTTTCTTAGACCACAGCCTTAATTAAGAATGCTCACTTTCATTTTCTCCATTTGATTCACCCTTCTGAAAAGCCTGGGATGGATTTCCTTGTGTTTTTTCTGTAGATCTCTCTGTTGCTGTTACTGAAAACGTAGACCTTGTTCTCACAGCTGTGTGTTTTGGTGTCTGGGTTTCTGTTGCCTCAGAGGGTGTAGATGATACGGTTACATGTGCAGTAGAGGGTGTGGGTGTGGACACAGATGTACTTGAGGAAGTGTCATCAGGGCATGTCAGTTCACCAACACCTGTTTCACACATTTTATCTACAGCCAAAACAAACATATGGCAATAAGTAAATTAGACTGAATTATAGATTTATAGTATGTATGAATTTATAGTATCCATTTCTTTAAATTTTTCCTTATTTTTGTTTATTTGAACTTTTTTTGCATGGCCCACTTGCCTCGGACTAGCATTGGCTATTTCTAAGTGGGCATAGGAAGCTCTCATGTATCTGCAAATATCAAACCTGGATCTGTTTCAATTTCTTTTTCTTATACAGCTGTAAGTAAATCTAACAGCACAAATGAAGATTGCTGTTGCTGTACTTGTTGCTTAAAGTAACAGTTTGGGAGAATATTGTTCCTGATGTGATCTATGAAGCAAGAATCATACAACACAGGGAAAAATCAAGCTTAACCCCTTTGATCTCCTTTAAATCAATCAATCTTTATTTTCCATCCTTAGTTTACATTTTTACAGTTAGACTGGCCCATGGATAGCTAGTGCTACATGTAGTCTAGACTAGAGAGACCAGTCTACCAAGTTATTGAGTTAATAAATAGATTACAATACAAAATTAGGAAAATGTAAATAAAATAAAAGGGCAGGAAAAGAATGAAAAAGCAGTGTGTGTGTGTGTGTGTGTGTGTGGAATAGCAAGGGATAGCAAGGTCAATATGGCAAGGCAAGGTTTGAGATTTTCCCTCAAAGATTGAACATTCCAGGTTAATAATTTGTTTATTATATGATTTTTGCTTTGTCTTTATAGGCCCATAATTTGCCCGTGGCCACGACAGGAGAATAATGCCCTAGAGTTAGCCAATCAGAGTACACATTATACTAACTACAAACACAAGCCATGGTGTCCATAATGTTCACTCTATGAAATGTTTCTCATAACAAGGCTAAAAAGTTAAAAAGTTAAAAATTGTAAAATTAAAAGGTCAAAACCGAACGTTTTCGGCTGTTTGCCATCATCATGGAGCTATCTATCTTACCTGATGATGGCAAACAGCCGAAAACGTTCGGTTTTAGACCTTTTAATTCTACAATTTTTAACTTTTTAGCCTTGTTATGACAAACAAGCCATAGTAATAACAATTTTATTTTAATTATTTTTCCGGTAACCGGGTTTATCGTACCAACGTCTTTTCGTACCACCCATTTTTGTACCACCTTGATACACGTTCATAACACATCGTATACATGTTCGTACCACATAAGCATGCATTCGAAATAGTAGAGATTTAGAGTATCTGATAGAGACTTTAGATGTATAGCATGGTTTTGGTGTGATTTCTTTATGTAAAGGATATCACAGAAGAAGTTCCGGAGAATAATTATCCACCAAATAACACTCTTATCTTCACACGAGCAAGTTATTGTATGACAACAACAGTGTGAAGACTCATGTCAATCGGTCATACTTTTTTTGAGAACCTTGGCTTTCAAGACAAGATCTTTATCAAAGACACAATTTATTCTTTTTATTCCTAGCAAAGTTTTAGAGGATTTCAAGGCAAATAAAGTAAGGTAAACATCGCCATTGGCTGAAAAACCTTGAAGATGCGAGCGAGTTATTGTGTGACAACAACAGTGTGAAGAAGACTTGTGTCAATCGGTCAGATTTTTTTGAGAAACTTGGCTTTCAAGACAAGATCTTTAACAAAGAAACAATTATTTTTATTCCTTGCAAAGTTTTAGGGGATTTCAAGTCGAATAAAGTAAGGTAAACATTACCAATGACTGAAAAACTTTGAAGACGTGAGCGAGTTATTGTGTGACAACAACAGTGTGAAGACTCGTGTCAATTAGTCAGATTTTTTTTGAGAAACTCGGCTTTCAAGACAAGCAAAGCTTTAGGAGATTCAAGGCAAATAAAGTACTTGGTGAACATCGCCAATTAGTGGAAAACTTCAACAAAATCAATATCTGCTATACAGAATGTATAGCTGGCACTGGATTTAGGCTGGAGTGCTTAACTTCATCAGCTGAGCTGCAAATGATTTTACCCAGCTCTTACTCCTTTCAATGTAAACTCTCATGATGTATAAAATCCTACTAGTGGCATACATGTATATACACTGGCTACATGTATATGGTATTTGCATGTATCAGAGCTTAAAAAAAGTGCCTTCTTGTCTCTGGGACAAGTAGATATTCCTTCTGGGTAAGTAACTTTAATGCCCAAGGGACCAGGCAAGTAGTCTACCAAATAACTCATTAAAAAGAACAACTTAAGGCTTGCCAGGGGCAAGCAAAATTTAAGAAACACTCATCCATGGCCAACCTGGAATTCAAGTTTTTTTTTTAACACTGTGTATCAATTGCTTGTCAGGGTGCTGGTTGATGCACATGTGCCCTTACCTTCAACCTGCTCTGTATCATTGCAAACGTAAACTTCAATTCTCATGGAAACGTTTGTATCATTACAGTGACCTCCACTTCTGTCATTAAGGTGAGATTGTTTTCCATTAGAAGTTGCTGAAACAATGATAACAAATGTGGCATTAGTAAGCCATTAACAGTTGTAGGGCATGGAGTTCCTGGTGCTGTGGTCTGACCTTGTCTCATGTCTATATGACTTTCTCTAAGGGAGTTATAAGAGTCCAAGACCATTTTTGAGTTAAACTTTGTAATTTAGAAGTCAAGTCAATATTTTATTTACCCTCAGATTGTAGAGTAGCTTTAACAGCTAATATTTCCAAGTATTTCAACAGCACAATGGGCAAAGACCAGACCACAACACCAGGTTCAACTTTGTGCCCTACTCTTTAAGATGAGTGTGTGGGTTCTTTAACGTCCCTTGCTAACCATAACAGTGACGATGAAGGCGACGTGGCCTATGGTTTATTGTCCTTATCCGAGAAGACTTGAATATCTAACCATTTGCAGATGTCATTGCAAAGGCAGTATATTCTCCTCAGTTATTTTAAGACCCTGAGTGTCTTCAGTTATTTTAAGTCCCCAAGTTCTTTATTCACTGTCCCTGAACAAAAACAGTTTATGATTGTTCTGTACATATTTTGTACAAACCAGTATTAGAATGTAGGATTTACTGCTATATAAGAGATCCTGTTAGTATTAAATTTGCCAAAAGCTTTGACGTAGTATTCAGAGCATTTCACACTTCAGTTCAGTTCAGTTTATTTTTCTTATTGTCTTTATGTTTACAATTATATTAACATACCCTTTAAAATTGATTTTTTTTTTATTAACTATTTCTTGGAGGACTCCCTTGAAACTATGTACAAATATATTTTAAACATTTTCTCGAGAGTGTTATTAAGGTTTTGCTTGCCACTGAAAACCAACTACCCTGCTGCTGAAAATGTTAATGCCACCCCTGTTTGCGTATAATGTGATAAGCATTTTTCACACTTGGTGTATAATTAATTAATATGTAATCGTTAAATTGTTGTGACACTCACCAAGAATGTAATATGAATGCCCTTTTTTGAATACCTGCTCCTCTGGTAGTGCTGGAAATCGTTGAAATGTAATAGAGTGAAATTCCAGCTGTGTTGGATTAGTGCATTGGAATAGCGGCTTAGTAGCGTTTTTATCTAGTGCTGTGTCACATCTATCAAAGCTTTCTTTGTTGTTCAGCAGCCAGAGGTTTTCAAACTTGTTTGTTTTTGAGACTTCTTCTGAAGTGGTCTGTAGGACAAGGGCTACATTTGGACAAATAAATTTTATTTTTGATGCAGATCGGATTTTCAGCCGTTTGTACTTGTGGGAGCAGGTGGTGCTGTTCCCAGTGAGGAATCTACAAAAAGAAGAAAGCCATGTAAAGTACAAAATTAATTTATAAATTATTTATATTTAATTTATGTATATTTTAAAAATTTTGTGCTTTACAAAACAGTGCAGTCACAGTACAGTGTATGTATATCTGTCCGCCTGTCCAACTGTCTGTATTTCCCATGGTTCATGTAAATCAATGTATGCAACAACCCATGGCCAAGACCTTGCCCTAAGAGATCAGGAGTAGTGGGGTTTACAGCACACATTTTTCATACAGGGTATCCATGTTACATTCAATTAAGACACCTGTCAAAATACTGTTCTGCTGACCACTTGACTATGTCACAGGCTCATGTTTAAAACTCATCAAGGTTCCATGTGTTTTTGAAGTTGACTGCTGTCCAGGTACTAGTTTGGGATTGGATTGCAGGCTCAAGCCAGGTTAAATTGTTGTAAACAGGAACTCTGCTTTTAGGCTTTGTTAATTGAATCTTATTTATTAAAAGATATCCGTACATGTACATAGACATGTACATGTACATAGTCAGGAAGCACTGTCACGCAGGACGCTCATTTTTCATTTTCGCTAAACATTTTGAGTAGAAGCAGGCAACATGGCTTAAAATCTTTGTCTTGCCATCCTGATTAAGAATTGTGCTGTTGCCCACTCCAAATTTGATGATATCTGCCATTAAGGGGGTGTTTTGTCTAGGCCCTCACTCCTGCAGCATGAAAACGAGGCTGAACGGTAACATTTCTATAAACCCAATAAAAAGTGTACAATACGATGGGAAAATAGCTGAATGTTTGCTACTTGACATTGAGGGCTTGAAAACACCCCCTTAATGGCAGATATCATCAAATTTGGAGTGGGCAACAGCACAATTCTTAATCAGGATGGCCAGACAAAGATTTTAAGCCATGTTGCCTGCTTCTACTCAAAATGTTTAGCGAAAATCGTTTTTTGGCGAGCTGCCTCCTGACTAACATGTATGCAAAGTGAGACTGCACTAATTCAAATTTGAATAATTTTAAATTCCCTGTTTTTCCAAACTCAAACCAAATTCCTTTTTATTAGTTAGTCGATAAAAAATGCATTCCATCACGTTGACTACACATTTATTAGCTACACTTTTTTGTTGCTTTCATATTTAATGTTGACCAGTTGTTTTGGACCCCCACTATTTGAAACTACTGGTATTAACATTATTTCACTTTTGTTTTCCCCTTAAAGTTTGAAATAATAGTGTTCAACTGTACATTGTATCAGGCTGCAAATAACGATCCAGATAGTGCGATCAGTACACGATTTCATTACTTGTCACGCAAAGTGTGCAAATGTGTAGACGTTTACGCTTCATTTTTTCAATTGATTATGAGATCGTTTGAACGCTTCAGCTTTCATTTATTCTGCATATTTTAACTTAAGTTTAGTTTAGCAATCGATATGTCGATTGCCAAAATGTAATATTTAATTACAAGTGATTTAATTTGCCAGATGTAAAGTAAAACGAACAATTGCGGTTCTATCTTGCGTAACCGTTCCACGTAGTATGCCAGGCTGCTTCTGCAATAAAACTATTAACTTGTAATTTTTACTGCCAAATTGACTTGGATTCAGTTGTTTTTTAAACAAGGTTTACTGTGCAATCTGGGTTTACTATCGCAAGAGTTACGATTTTTTCAATTTGACCGCCCAAAAACAGGTTGTGTCCAAGCAAAAACATGTTTGACCAGACAACGTGACCAGCGCCTCCCCATTAGTTACATTTTGCAGCCCTGTTGTATGCACAAATCATCTAGATATTTATAGTAAACATACCTACATGTACATGTAATATAATTACTTATTAGAATGCATGGCAGAAGACTATTAAATAAAGATAACTTTAATATTAAAATAAATTAGAATAATAAAGTTTAGACATAATATGAAACACTACATGTAAATCAGAGCAAAGAAAACAGTCAGCAGTGCTCGAAATTAGCGGTTGTCCGGTCGTCCGAGACGACTTAAAGTGCGTTCGGGCAACCAGTTTTTAGGAAAA
>OMLO01000139.1_pt1 | contig 37413 bp, 21 predicted proteins | sample 1674811 | NCBI WGS metagenome assembly OMLO01 (sample SAMN06265003, study PRJEB25207) | coral metagenome | isolation source: Coral host | place: Mexico:La Bocana,Puerto Morelos, Mexico | collected 2008-11-13
GGGCCCCCCCCCCCCACCAAATTTTTTTGGGGGTTCCCCCCCCCCCCCCGGGACGTATTCTTGAACAGCTGGAAATCCCATGTGGAAGTCTTCTGTTTGTGTTGAACATCCTATGTTAAAAAGTGAATGTTTTAATCAAATCTCGCGGCTTTCTTGAACAATTCCTTGCTTATTTCAAGGTGTCAGATACATTCTCTAAACGTGAAAGTGAAAGACCATTGTCTCTTCCACACTAAGTCGGAGAAATTTGAAAACGGTGTTTTCACTCTGAAAACGCATCGATTGTTAAATAATAATAATAATAATAATAATAATAATAATAATAATAATAATAATAATAATATAAATCCTAACTAATTCCAAAATTTATAAATTTCCAATGTTTGCTAAAAATATAAAACATATTAAAATAAAGATTAACTAGAATGTCGTACTTTTTACCTGTTAATATACAGAACTGTTTAAATTACTTTTGTCAGTTTGGAGTTCTTTCTAGAGACCTTTTACGGCTGAGTATGTTTGATACTTCCTTGATGCTACGGCTGAAATTTCCTGTTGTCTATAGAATTCACCCAGAAAGTGATAAGTTTGCTATGGGTGGGGAGAACAAGCTGACTCAAAACGTACTGACAACCCTAATCAACTAACTGAGACAGATTGTAAAGTGACCGCTCGTATGGGATTTTCGACTGACAACATAGCTGTCCTTACCAAATTATTTTATCTCTCCATGCAGTCTCCTGCGGCGGCTTTGACCAGTTCGAAGTCAAGAGAGGACTCAATGGTAATGACTATCCGTAAACCAACACTTCAAAGTGCCGCGAAGGAATAATTTTCACAGTCGTCTTTGTAAGTATGTATCTGATTAGCTCAGTACAGTGGATCGCTTCAATTGACAAATGTATCAACCACTCCCTCCCTCAGATTTAAGAGTTGGACACTATTATCTCTATTTCAAGCTTGCTTTCAACCCCGAGGAAAAGGAAAAGTTCGGAAAAGGTCGGAAAAGGTCGGAGAAAAAGGTCGGAAAAGGTCGGAAAAGGTCGGAGATGCTCGTTGTCTCGCTTAGGGGTGTAATCCAAGGAATCTGGTCTTACTTAAGGTTAACGCTCTAATTTCCGCTTTTTGACTTGATTTCCCCGGCGGTGTCTCAGTCCGTTCTACTTGAGAGGTCTCCATTCCTGAATAGCGGCTGGTATTTCGAGCCTATTCCGTTTTGATGTTTAAATCAAATTTTCCAACGAACATCTCTGACCTTTTCATATGGAAGTCCCCCCCCCCCACCCAGGCTTAAAAGTTTTTCTCATAGATTTAGTGCATGAAACCAAGTACTGCTTACGTCCCGAAATTATGACCTCAAAGAAGGGTCACTAATTCAGCTTAACGCGAAGTTGAGGAAGAATTAAATAAACTATAATACAGACAAGAAACGTAACTGTAAAGCACAAACGAAAATTAAGAGTCAACTGTATTTGATACATGTTGACCTTCATTGTTTCGATCGAAATTCATTAATTTTTACTTCCGCCTCAGAGAGGCAATAAATCTTTCCTCATTTCACTTCAGCGCATACGAAAAAAAGGATAAAGAACCAGGTATTGGTGGACAGTTTCATACTTTTTTGTAGTTTTGTCAACGCTTACCTCGACTTGCTTGTTGGAATGTGGAAAGATTCGTCAAAAAGGTCTTCTGAAAAGCTAGATACAGTTTTAGTAATCTTACGGTTTTTCTAGACGGGCTACCTTAGCTCTTACAGTACAGCAAAAAAGATTCTTTACAACGCCGACATCATCAGAATTGATTCCCTCGTGTGGTTCGCTGAGGGTTGGCTAGTTCGGGAGCAATCGTGATTCTCCGAGTTGGTCCGAAGAGTTGCCTTCTCTTCAGGCGGCGCGCTGTTCGGTTCGTCGGCAGCTTGCTCTGCGTTTCTTTTGCTTCGTCTGCTAAAACGTTTAAAGCTCGATCTAGAAGATCTAGAAGACGCAGTTATGGAGTCTCCTAGCTCGCGACGCGAATGTCGTTTTCGAAAAATCTGCAACGCTTTCCTGAAATTCTGACTCATGTAGCAGTACAGAAGTGGATTGAGGGCGCAGTTGGAAAAAGCAACGAAGTATATCATGGGATATGCTACATGGGCTGCGCGTTTTGAGTATGGATGATTTTTCCAGTCAAAGTAAAACAACATGGTCATGATATGCCACGGAGTCCAGGACACTACAAAGCTGAATATTATCGCCAGTGCTATCTTTGTGAGGCGCAGTTTAGAGTTGGAGGCATGTTTTGTCGAGAGCTTCATTGACCTCGTTTTATCGGCGCTAGACCAAACTTTCCTGCCGATTTTGTAATAGACCAGGGCCATGAAAACAAGTGGCATGACGTAGAATATAGCCAGAATAACCGTTTTGTAGACTCTTGCGTACTTGAATGGCCAGGTTTCAACGCAGAACTCGACTTTTTCTCCAAACTTGGGATTGGGAACAGATTTTCTGACAACCAACAACGGCAGAGCAGCGCTTGCAGCAACAATCCACAAGACAATTGTTGTGACTGTAGCTCTCTTGGCTGTCAATCGCATTTGCCTCGATAGACAGACGGAAATGTATCGTTCGACAGAGATCGCAGTTAGGATTAGGATCGAGAAGTTCGTTGCCAGGTAAAACAGAAAAGAGACCAATCGACACATGATGTCCCCGAACACCCAATAATCAGTGACATACAGATCCACCGTGATAAACGGGATGTACAAGGAAGCTATAAAAATGTCCGCGATGCACAAGTTTAGGAGAAATGTACTTGTTGGCGTCCGCACGTTCTGCACACGTGATATCACTGTTATGACAATTCCATTCGCTGGGATTGCGAGGCAAAATAACAGCATATTTGCTGCTACTATAGAGATCTTCTCTGAAGGAGTGTAAGTTAAGTGATCCATTTTTACGGAAGATGAATTGTTAAAAGCCATACTGTTGAATTCTATCAGCGAGTTTCTTGGCAGTTAATGTTCCTGTGGTAGAGTTGTTTCTGAATTCAACTTGTTTTTGTATCTCGTCTTTCTGAGACACTAGCCAGGTTGTTGTTCGTTTTTTGTTCAGTATGACAGCCTTTGATGATCGTCACCTAATGAACGGAACGTGCCAGGCGGTTGAGATGTAGCCTACGACAAAATAACGAACAAACCAAACAAGTCCTTATTTTCTGTGAATTAATGTGGCTCTAAGTTATGAATCTTTGATGAAATACCAATATTAGTAAAGCCATGCAAATACAAACGAAAGCCGTTGAGTCATGTCCTATATGGTGCATAATTACTAGTTAAGCTGCAAGCATTTTGCAAATTTAGAATTGGCATATCTTTTTCGGTTAAGACTTGTAGCTGCTCTGTGGCCATGAAAATCATGTGAAAAAACAATAGCCATTTATTTCACTTTTGGGTGATACGAACGCTGTACCTAGTGTTGATGTACAAATTCGTCTTTCTCGATTTTATTTGCTCGAACTAATTCCGCGCAAAGCTATTCTTAGCCTCGTGGACAGGTGCCTAATACTTCTGTAAACATTTGACCCAATGTTGAAAAAATATAGTCAACAATTGACTTAAAAGGTGAATTATAGAGGCACACTTTCAAGGGCTATAACTTGACTAAGTTGACAAGAAAGTTTAAATCTACAATTAAAGAAAATTTGAAAAACTCACCAGACGAAATAAGAGGAGCAGAATTAAAAAAGCAAAGGAAGTGGTAAGAATCCAGTTCGCACTAACTCTTGAACAGTGATCTATACACTGTCAAATAGAAAGGTGACAACCTTGAGAAGAGAAAATTAATTAACCGGGTTGGGTTTTTTTTGTTACAAAACCAAGCAACGTATCATTAGATATTCGACTGTGAAATCCGTGAGGAATAATGTATATCATTTTAGGACAAGCAGATAATAAAAAGAGCACATGCATATTCAAAGATTCGCATGTTGTGACCTTATCAACATATTGAACCATAGTCACATTTAAAATGAAGGATTAACAGGTATAACCGTGCTGTCAAATGCTAATGCACTGCACTTAATGCCGGACGCAATTTTATATCCATTAGCAGAGACCACATCACGTTTCCTCGCTGCAATTCGTGCTAGAAGTTACGTGTCTTCCTTCAGATGTGCTTACGTGCATGGACCGGAAAAGGAAATGGGAAATACTTACTTTTCTTAAAATTCCTATTTGTCAGAAGACAGCCGAAAAAATACGGTTTCTTTTGAAATTCATATCACGTTCGCTATGTTATGACTCACTAACATATATGAAGTCTTAATGGCGTTTTAGGTTTGTCGGCAATAGGTAGCTTGAGCAACGATGAACGCGACGCAGACGATGACGCTTAGACGGAAATGAATTTCTATTTTACCAGCAAAATTCGCAAATACTGAGATGTGTTCAGTACGCCAATGGCTCTAAAAACGCGTGCTCAGCTTAAATATGCAATGACAGCGTTTAATTCGAACAAAAATACTAAGAATTAGCTGTCGTCGTTCGCCTTCACATGGCTACGCAAAACATGTTCATTTCACGTTGTTGTTTTGCAGAGGACGGCAAAGAAATGTACAACGCACGCACATAGCCACTGTTTTGCTCATTTGTTTGATGAAGTTCTCCTTGCCGTCGTCGTCGCCGGTTGCTAAAGCTTCCTAATTATCAATCAATTCTGTAAGTTATAAGGAAAATCTGTAAGGGTTGCAATGGAAGACAGCTTTCAGAAGTAAGCGCTCCCCTTACTGTGTATTAGAGCAAGAAAATTATGACAAAAAAATACAATGACTGTCAGAAAGTATAAAATGCCTTGAAGTTCCTGAAAATAAACATTAACATAAGTAATTATACCTTCCGATGTAATTCTAGGGAATTCGGAAACGATTGTAAAAGATCAATTACGGGAAAACGGATAACCGGAATGGTCATTCACAGACAGACTCGTAACTAGTCTCTTTGATTTTATGTTGAGGAGAAACTGGACACCGGTGAAGTTAGACGCACGTCTGCGCAAGCTCAACTGTGTCTGGTGTATAAATGTATTCAGAATTAAGGCATGCAAATGATTGGGCGACATCCATAACAAGAATTGTATTGAACCCAGTGCTAAAAAATCTCAAGCGATACCAAGTGATCTTAGACGAATTCTTAAAGCTATGTCTTCCTAAAGGAACGTTTCAACATATTTAGAAATTATTAAGACATATATATATATAAGAATTAAGGGTTAATAGAAATATTTATAGCCGTGTTGTCCTCGCTATTTTCTTGAACCAGAAACAATCCAGTTCAGCGATTTCCACTTGAAAAATGTATTCCACATCACTGAAAGCGCTTAAGTAATAATTTTCCAAAATGGCGGATGCTGGTAAGATTAGAGCGCATTAACTTCTTTCTCTCGCCACCTATTACACCAAGAAAATTTTTAAAATTTAGGTCTGAGTGATTTAATATCGCTTCATTTTTGCAACAAAAATAAGGGATATTGAGAATTCAGAAAATATTTTTGTGATGTTTAGATCTTGCAGAAAGATTTTAAGAAAGGCGATTTTACTTGAATTTGTGGAAAGGCCTAGGCGTCTGTTTCTAACAGCTTATTTGGTTATAAATGGAAACCAACTTACTCACGAGCAGTTCTTTGATCGATAAGAATGTTAGTTAAATCTGCGAGTCTTTCGATTTTTCAACGAAATCTGCACATCGACTGTATCTATTTGTGAAATGAATATTTGGCTAAGTAAACTAAGTTGTAGTCCTCAATTATCGAGATCCTGATGTTATTCAAGTCATCGAATTGTTTAAGTCCATTATTCTCATCTAATTATCCCTGGCTCGGGTTGGATAACACTATCCACCGCATAAATCGCTCTCCAGTAGATAAGTGTTGATAAAACAAACTCTGTTATCCGCTGGATAATGATTTATCCAGTGGATAGCCCGATCCACCATTCGAACAACCCAGGCCAGGTGTTTTTTTATGGCCTACCAAAGGTTCATAAGGCTGGCTAGCTTTTCCACGCTACAATTTCCTCCGCTCTCATATACAATATACCAAATACCTTATGTGCAAACTTCAGCCAATTTCCACTAACCAACATACGGTTGAAGATTCATTTAGTTTTGCAGTCTTGGGCAAAATGAACACGTCGAACATGACAACGAAACAATGTGCTGTTTGGACGCCACTTCTCTGTTTGTGAATGTGCCTCTTGATAACACAATACATGTTTGTCTCCAGAAGCTGTACTGTCTTCCTGATGCCCCGAAATTACCTCGTAGTTTTATAGAATCTATTGCTAGGAATTTGCCATGAAAAGCCCTTTTATATTATGTTGCCAACACTATATGCGGTACTTTGAAGAAAGGTAAGTGATGATAAACGGCAGATATGCTGATGCGACATTCGCCATATTTGACAACAGAAGAAACTGCTAATGCGTTTTCACGTCATACAAATCAAATTCACCATTAAATTTTAAGAAGACAATAAGGTTCCCTTTTTAGACTTGTCAAACACTACCTCGACAACACTTGTTATGACATGCGTTTACCGGAAGAAGATATTAATTCATAGGATGTGAGATTCACTCGCATCTCCAAACTTCAGCTCACCTCCCCCATCCCAATGGAGAGGGGTGTACTCCCAGAAAAATTTGGTGAGGGTGTGCGGCCCGCTTTCCAAAACCCTTACCCTATTTATGACAAAACTCTGCGGTTTTCCCTACACTATTTATGACCTGACCCTTTAATCAATACCCTTTTTCATACCTGCCTTACAATTAGTTACCCAGTTCAAACCTATGTTAAAAGCATTGTAAATGGCTTTTTTTGATCTTACCCATAATAAATAAAAGTTAGCTTTTTCTGAAAAAACATACCCAATTCAAAACAAGGGTGCTAGAACCATACCCTCTTTATGACCAAAATTGCCAAAGTCGATGCACTATGATCACTAAAACGGCTTGAAGACCATACCCTTTTTTGGTGGGACATGTAGCCCATATATGGGGGTGCCCCCCCCCCCCCCGGGGCTCACATGCCACTGCTTCCAAATTTGCTCCTCGCCATCATTGTTGCAAACCGCTCTTAACTTAAAGCTTCTGCTGCAAAACGATTACCCTCAAGGTATTATCACGCACAACGATGTTTTGAACAGAAACAAAAATATGCCAAACAATCCTGTTCCTACAGTTTTCCAAAAAATACATTATAATCCAATACCTTTACTTAGAGGTTCACAACAGTTAAATCACTTGACGTTTGGAATCCTGTGTTTACAGCTGCTACTTTGAGCTTTCGTCAATCCGGTACAATAGGTTCCATAACTCTAATAATAACGATATAAATGGTTCCTCAAAAATTGTAAATGTCACTTTTGAAAATGTTGCCTAGCAACAAATATGGGTTGGTGTTCATGTTTATCACCGCTTTTTGAGATGATATTTTAAGCTACAATATAACTATGTAAGACCTTGAAAGCATTGCATAACCGATTTATGGACTGAAATTGTAAATATAAATTTGATCTGAATTTCTTTTTCTGTTCGAACCACTTTCTTAGACAATACGTTTTGTCAGCTTCATTTTTTCTGAAAACTTACAGAAAGAGCTCAGTTATCCAATCGAGAAACCAATAGCGACAATTGGGAACAAAACAAAGATAAGCTAAGGACAACGATAAAATATGGCATGTTGATCAAAATATCTCTTTGCTTGTCACGTGTAATCACTAGGATAAGGCTGATAATCAGTGCAGCACCTTTTCTAGTATTTATTTTTCCCTTTGCCTTTGTTCAGCTGACGCGTTCAAAGGGAGTTATTGAGGTCTCAGTCAAGTCTCTTCAGGTCAGGCCATGTTTACATTAAGCCGGATATCTTTTGTGCCAACGCAAAAACCATGTCAAATACACCCTTAGTCACAAACACTGATTTGATACGACCGGAACCCTTCGAGATTTGCTCCACTCGGCTTCATAATAGTGAAGCGAAAACTTTGTAGAAGCTTTTTTTTTACGTTGCTTCGATAATAAAGTGTTTACATTGCCGAATAAGTTTGACTTTTCATGAGTTACCATTTGTGGAAACGCCTAAGTCGACGCGATCGCGTAAAGTTTATCATATGTCTGAATTCGAAACACTAGTCGCTGCCAAACCCTGGCTGAAAAATGCACAGACTCGAAAACATGTAATCTTTATACAATTGGCAATAAAAAAGGCCGACTTCGATAGGACACTCTTTTCCAAAATTCCTTATCTCGTTTTTCGCCTCTTTGAAGCCGCCATACTGATTAATTTAAACACTGATTAATTTAAACCGAAAGTAAACTTTAACCTGAGAGAAAAGATTAAAGAACTACCACAACGAAGTCATTTTCAGTGGAATTATTTTTGTCTTAAGTCGATCTCTTTCCTCGAAATTGAACCGTTTTGCTATAAAATAAACCACTTTTTCACTTGGGTCAAAGTCACTGCACATTCAAATTAATCCATTCGTTTGTTTTGCACGTAACGACTAACACGAGATTGCACAGCGGGATAGATAACCGGCTTAAAAAACAACAATAGCACCTTAAATAAAACGGCTTACCTATTATTCGGGAAGACTGAAGTCGCTTTCTCTGATTGATATCCATGTTGGCGTCGAACGAGATGAAAACAGTGAAGTTACTTATGCGGCCGGTGCTTGAGCATCACGCATGGCGAGCATAAAATAATTGATGTCAATAATTTTATTACCTGGGGCTAAGTGGCGTGAATTTTCCATTGACTACGTGTTTACCTGTGTTCAATTTTTCACGGTGAAAGCTGTCAGTTTCTTTAAGAGGAGACACTTAGTCAGATGATTTCCTATCAAGATTTCTTTTCATATTGAAATGGTTTTTTTACAGTGACAGTTTGCAAACGAGGCAAAATCGCAATCGTTTCATTCAGAATGTGTAATGCAACAGTTTTTTTTTTCAAGAGGTCAGCAGCCTCGGTTTGAAGGGAGATTGTTGCGTCCTGTGACCATATCCAATAGAAAATAATAAATAAATGGCTACTTATAAGACCTTGACAATTTTGCGTTTAACATTATCCGAAATCAGTCTTCAAACAGTGTATTTTTCAACATGCACTTAAAATGTTTTCGTCTGAGATTGTCAAATCTACCGTGCAAAGCTCTAATTTTTCAAAATACATGTATTTTGTCTACTTGAAAAGCAGCTTTGTTTCCAGTTTTCCTCTTTTTACTCAGTGACCCTATAAGCGAAGGTGCGTGATAAAGTTAAACTGTCGAGGATCTCAATAATTGGAGAGTTGGAAGACAAATCGGTTTTCAAGTGGAAAAATTCCCATAATTGCCACTAAAGCAAACTTAGCAAAATACAGGTAGTGACCTCAGAGGTAGTAGGTGATTTCTACGATGGCTTTTTTGAATACAATCCTTGCTTTTTTATCTAATGCAGGTTTCTGCAATCGATATTGAGCTCTACTTCGACATTTAAATCCAAATAATAATTGAAAACGACAGGAAGTCAAAGACAACATCATGCAAATTTAACAAGTCCGCTAGTGAACTTTTTAATAAAAATAATCTAAATAGGTGCAGTGGACCAGTATTACTGCGTATTTTGTTTCAGATGACCCTTATTATGATTGAAACATATTACTCTAGTTTAATGTAAAGTAAATTATTTTAAATTTAGATTTTATTCTATTCCTTTCCTATCTCTAAATGTAGAGTGTTGGAAAAACCAAAACTTAAGTTTTCTAGATGTGGCCGATCATAAGGACCCAACCAATCCGATGAACCAATCAAAACAACAGTACATGTAGCTGACGCCAAGCGCGGGAAAGCTTCTGCAAGCGAGTAACAATTGGTTTTGGTCTTTCTTACTGAGATGAAAAAGGACGCGAGTTTTCTAAGCCAGGCGTGTAGCCAGAACATGTATTAATGCAAAACAAATTATTTTTTCGAAACCGCTTCATTGACAGCATTTTTATTTTATAAATATAGATTAGCTTACGTGTAATACGCAATCTCGCCACTCGAAAGCTCTAATTCAAAGGTAACACTCCGAAAGCACTGAGCGATGAAGAAAAAGCTTGATAAATCCGAAATGAACGAAGGTATTTACTTTGAAAAATGTAGAGTTGCTAAAGAATGGTCGAACGTTTCATTGACTTAATCTACTTAATTTACTTTGGCTCCTCATAATTCAGTCAGTTCCAACGTTTGGCGCAAGTTTATAATCACATTTACCGCTTACAACTATTCTAATTCAGCACAGTTAGTTATCTTAAAGCTTTTACTGCCAAGGTCCGAATGAAGATAACTAAAAAGTTGAAAAACCCTGCTATTTGTGCATCTAGATGTTTAAATCCTGGACTGCAACAAATTAATTAAGAAGTTCGTAAATGACAGTGCATCGTACAGATTGTTGCTGATGTTAATAAATAAGCTCAAAGGTTTGTCAAACTTATACAATTTCGAATTTGAGAAATGCCGCCTTTCTGGCAGAAATTATTCAAGCAGGCAAGTGAGTTTTTTTTTGCTGTATAATTATTTCATAGAAAACTGTTTTTAGAGAATGTGAAGTGATTTAAAGCAATAACTGCCAAACAAGTACAAAACAAATAAATTTACATCTAGCCAAAATGGTTCTACTTTAAAAGCAGTAAAAGCGATCGCAGTTGTCAAGGAAAACAAATTATCCTTTTAACATTTTGTTTTTTTCTAAAGCGGGGAACTTTCTTTCATTAGTTTAGCTTAATGTTTACATGATTCAAACTTATTAAATTTGCTGAAAAATTATCCCTATTGTCATAGCCTTGTTTTCGTTCTATTTTACCAAAAACTAAAAAAAATCTTGATATAGATAACGAGAAAACGAAAAATACAGTAATAGCTATTTTTTTTACAATAAATCTCGAACGGGTTTGACATAGACAGGCAAGCCCTGAGACGTTTTTCGTTATTACTTTTTTGGGAATCTTGGCAGTTCAGTGTTGGTGTACTCAATAAAATATTATTAAAAGCCTTGGCCTTAAATAAAGAAGCCAACCATTATAACGTATTGCAGTAAGGAAAGCAGCACATATACAGCCTATATCACGCTGATTTCAATTAATACAAAAACTAGAAGGCAACAAATAGTTCAAAACTAATTCAAAAACGGTCGAAACGAAAAACAACCTTCTTATCCAGTCATGATCACGAACACTTTTTCCTGTGTAAAGAGAAAAGCTGACACTTTGTTTACAGCTCTTTGGCACTGTGATTGTCGATAGAATTCTTGTTTGATCAGTTGAGGAAATATGGGAACGTTGACTGTTTAGCGCCTTGCATGGACTTTGTATTTTTATTAAGAATGACGAATCACTGAGAACAGTATGGAATGGTATAACTTCAGTTGAGGTTTTCTTCCAAGATAATTGGAATTAGCCGTTACTTATCTTTATATGAAGAGAAATGACCGCAAACTGTGAGAAAAACCTTTGCACCGCGTTATCTACAAATCCAAAAGGTAATGATAATAACAGAAAGATTTCTTAGTGAGCTTTACCATGATTGCAAAACTGTATCAGCTCCGAATTTTATCAACTCTCGTATTGGTGTAAATAGTCGAAAATGTACTATCACTCATTTTTTTCCTGCTAATCGGTGAAAGCATGAATGAAACTTAGATGAAGACGTATTTTAGTGAAAATACATTGAGCTTTCAATCTTCCAAAACTTTTCTTACCAAAGCAGCTCTACAGTATTTAAGCTGTTCCGTGACTGGCAAGGTGAACTTCGTACGCAAAAACTCTTTGTCTTCCGTTAGCTGCTTATGCGGCGCTCTAGAATTCGAACACTTCTAATGACCAAAAAACTCGTTTGAATACTAAAATACTGTCTACCCCTGCTTCAGAAAACAAAGGGACAGGTGAAATCGATATGCACAAAATAAACCCCAGAATCCTATCGGATGCCAATGTCAAACATAAATATACCATTCAGGTGGACGTCATCACAATATTTCATTTCATTGAGGGATTTTGCTCTTCGCAAAACGTGACCGCAATTTCAATCTGGAATGAAACACGTTCAGCAACGCAATAAAGTTACATAATTAGTAGATGCGGGGTTTTGCCAAATTCAGTGATTGGCAGAAAAAAAACCCGAAGCATCAAAACTTCCAATTTCATGAGATGAATAATTAACATGCCATTCAGTTTAGAAATGTGTCTACACTTTTAAATATTTAAATTTTTGAAACTGTAGAGAACTCCTTTCGCCGCGCACAAATAAGAGAAAAAACATGAATTCAATAATTTGTCGAACAAGCTAGCTCATTTTTTGAGATTGACCGAATTGGTGCTTACTAAGGAAGAATTAATTGCTGGATCGCGATTTGGTCCTGGGGGTTCTTAAAACGATAATCAGTGAAATGTTGTTAATTTCCGTTTTGCGTTCTACAAGTTTTAGTCATATAAGATTTAAGTTTTTGTCAAAGTAGAAATGTGCTTATTATCATATCAAAAAATATTTACTGAAGACTGAAGCTACCGATTTTGGCCTAAAGGTAATTTTATTGACGCTTTTATAACTAAGCTACGGAAAAAAAGATGGAATGTGATTGTGGTCAATTCAGTGCTTAACAAAGATCTCTATTTGAAACGAGCGCAGGTCGGTGAAGTTACTTCGTGAAGATTGTCTTTCCAAAAGTGATACGAGTGTGATGTCGTAATATAACGCATATACGTGTATAGCCCATGGCTAGACTGAGATACCGGCCTTTATCGCATTTGGATATTAATTACATCGGCAAAAAAATTAGATATAGTTTGGGAAAATTGGCTTAACTGTTCTGGAATATCTACTCAGATATTCAAAATAACATATACATATCGCTAACGTCTTCGCTGTCCTGTATACGATTTTTACACCGATCTCAAACAAACTACCTGTATGAAATCTTTGTTGCAAGGAAACCTAACGAAGTCTAGCTAAAAGGTATTTGGCCACCAGTTTATATGTAAATGGTCTCATCTATTTTTCCACATATAGTTGAAAATTGGTCGGCACTTAGAATAGATCTGGCCAAGAATATCTGATTCTCTTCAAGTTTCTGTTTTTAAGTATTAAAAATATAACGAAAGAAATTGCAGCCTGAAATTTAAGCTTGACCTTTTTAATTTTAAAATTATCTTATTATTAAACTATTCCATATACTCGATCCCTTAATTACAATTTTAATTTTGAGAAGAGATTTTCTTACTGATAATTTCTCCCACAAGAAAGCAAAACCAAAACTTTACATCTAAAGATTTTAATTATATTTGGTCATAAAAATCTCTAATCTTCCGAGCTGACATGTACTTTTTTACCTTTGTACTATGTGGTACAGGCAGCTGTCGTGAAGAGACTCGTTGAAATACATGTGAATATATTGCCAGAACATTGTAATAAAAGGCTTGAATAATATAGGTTATAATTTATACGAAAACCTTCATAGATTAAGGTTTTTTACCAAATTTTTATAGATAGAAGTCAAACTTCAGTTTAATCGATATTGTAATGCTTTTTTATCCTTGAAATTTTGAACGATCGATTTTCACTTCAATTTCGACTCGTTAAATGTTTGATTGATGACTGCGAAGGTTTTGGAGCGTCTTGCGAAAAGATCGGAAAAGACAACACAACGATCCGTCATTAAAAGGGCTCTAGAACATTCTTTCAGCCGGTAAAAGAAAGAAAAGGAAAACATACCGTTGTACTTACCAATATTGGAAGATGTTGACACCAAAGACGTCAGCAGGTTCTGTCCTACAAACTAAACAAATGGCCAACTGTCGAAAGTATTTTATATGCGACTAGATCCTTCAATAATAATTTTGCAACTTACTATCCATAAAAGGAAATTGATTTTAAGTGTGTTTACGTGGATTTGCGTGCCCTCAAACTTTCCGTTCCCTCTTTAATCTTGAAATAGAATCTGTAATAGAATAAAAGCTCTTTAAAGTAATTGGAGTCACTTTTATGTCATCGTTTGAAGATTTGCGCCAATCTGGAGAGAGGTTTAAGTAACAACCTACACAACTACGTCAACTGGATGCGGTCTGAGCTGAGAAAGTTCTGGATTTCTCGAGAACGGTTGATAAACGTTCAGATATTAGTCTATCTACTCAGAACCCGATAGACATCGCAGCTACCAACCATAATTCAAAAATACGAAACAAAATTTTTAACTTTCATCTTGAAATGAACTCAAATAAACCATTCAAGGCTTTCCAAGATAGCAAAATATTAATAATAAATAATAATAATTAATAATATTAATTAATAGCAAAATATCTAATTCTTATCTCCTGTTGGACAACATCGGAAATATAATTAAAATTTCAGTGTATATACATGCGTAACTACCGGATATTTCTTAAGAGTACTGTTAGCTTTGAAAAAAGAAGAGAGAAATACCAAAATATATCCCACTGAGAAAGCATAAGATTTTTACATTTCTACACCTAATAAGTTTTGTATTTAAGTGTGCTTTTGGCATTCAAGCAGCTGTCGGAGGTAGAAAACAACAACTCAGATGATAAACTGATTTCAAATTTTGAAAACAAAAAAGAAAACTATTTAGTGATGAAGTAAGTAATTCACACCAGCCAAATACGTAGTGCCAAACTTAAAATGAAATGACTTAAATTTGATCTGATCACTAAATTTGTCGCAAGGAAAACCATAAATTTTTATACTAATTCAGCAGCTTAATTGGGTCGCATGGAGCGTTTAGAAAAGTTATAGTAAACTAACCGGCTTTCAAAAGGGTGTCCTCAAAAAAATTAGGAAATTTAAAAATGGGATGAATGAAGCAGAAAAATGCTTGCAGCACCCTGAGGAGATTTCATATTTTATGGCGGCTATCTCATCGTTAATAACAATGTTATATATCACTAATTCAAAATATATTTTCACCTTCAACTGTAAATTTTGCAATACTTTTTCCATTTCATGTATTTTTTCAAATGTCATCTACCAGTTTTGAAAACTATTTTCCTCATTCGAGCGACTTTATACAATCAGCGCTAGTGATTACCTTTTTCAAACTTCGCTTCTTAAGGAGATCGTGGGTTTCTGCGAACTTAATTAGCCACTTGGCTCAAAGAGAAAGATTGAGAAACCCAGTGACGTGTTTGTGTTGAGATGCTTGATTCCAATTAATTTTTCTTTTCTAGAGCATACACATTCGCACGAAACGTGAACAATTCTTAATTAAAATCGCTTTGATAAATATCAATGGCCTTTTATTTCCTCATGGAAGCCTATATCACCCTTTAAAAATTACGGCAGAGTTGTTCTCTGTTCTTTTGAAAATTTTAAGGGGCAAAAATACACAAATTGCATGTTTTTATCAAAAAAGTTGATCGTATTTACGTCGTAATAAACCCAACCAGTAAATGTTTGAAATTGAACTGATTATTACCGTACTCTTTTGTCACCTTGGGTCTTGGGTCAGTAATAACTGTTGGTTCGGCGTGAGACTTGTGAAAGCAGAATCGATGTCAGCTTGAGTTCAAATTCTGTCGAAGTAATTAATTCAGCGTGAAGTCGTTTCACAGATTTGCCGTCGAACTTACCCAGTATGCTTGGTTTCTGAATAAACCTCGATCTTCAATGTCGTCAACATGCTGAAATTTTGTGCATCTCGTTGACCTTCTATTACGACAAATCTCAAACTATCTTTGTCCTCTTTGGGCAAAACGTGCACTTCTTGGAATATTCCTGAGGTAGTAGAATACCTTTCTCCTATTACAACTCCTCATTATTTTATTTTACGACACATACGTCAATATATAAGTCGTAAATAAATGAAGCTTACTGTTGCACCTGCGAGATGAAATTAAAAACTAATCCTTTGTTCATTTTGAAAACTGACGCGGGTCATGGTCTGTGTACATATACTATGATGTATACTGAACGCACTGTGGGCCATAACATAATAGGTTCTAAAAACGTTATTTATCTAAAGCATTTTATCTAAAGCATTTTCTGAAGATAACTTGATAACCTTTCATTCTAAAATTTTAAATATTAACGAATTTCAGGATACCACTGCATTCAATAATTTATTTGAATGTAAATTCAGAGAACTTAGTTGCGCATCTAGTCGCTATAATATATTTCATTCCCTCGTAACTGGACTGCTTGACAAAGCATTGATATTTTTTAAAGATATAATGTCACCCATCCGAACTGCTTTTCGACAGGTGCACAGCAAGCTTGACCCACTAACTAAATTGAAAAGGAAACATTTCTGGGAGGTCCAGTCTTGAATAATCATAATTTTCTTGTGGCGATTCTCACATCAGTATCTTTTATCCCTTCCGTCACTTTGGCACTAGATTGGCGTTTGTTGATTAAGATGTTGCATTAATTTGTTAAGCAAACTTCAATAATAAACCGGACAATATCAACTTCTTTTCAGCAGGGAAAAAATTCATCTCAATAAATATGCTACGTGTATCACGACTTTATGACTGACAACAACTTCGACTTACGTTATTTGAAAACTATCCACGCGGAGTTGTCAGAGACAGCATTAAACCGATGAAATCTTTTATGGTGACTGACTATATTTTTGCGGTTTTCTTCTAATTGGTAAAATCGCCAAATGAGACCTGTTTTAATATTCTTGAATATCTCATCTATGAGACAGAGCCTGTAATGTCTCGCCCGACACTTCGACACGACAGTTCAAAACAAAAGTACGTAATTTGCATATCATATATGGGAAACATCCGCCCTTTCTGCTGGTTTCAAATCTGATCGTGAAAAAAAAAAGCATACATATCGAAAATCCGTTTGAAAACATCCTTTAGACTGTAAACCTAAAGTGTAGTTTTGTTTCAGATTTATGCTATAGCATCAGTTTTGCTCAGTGAACAGAATAAAATCATAAAGATCTATAAAATATCACCCATAATAATAATTATTTCTTTGGGCCGACTCATCGAGTGTCGAGGCTCAAATTTTCAACCCCTCAACTTGCAAATGTCGAATAAGCGACAAGCACGCATTTTCTTTTAAAAGAATAGCAATTGAATTGTCGAAAGGAGAGTCTTAATGGGCTTAGCGTCGAACTAGTCGTGAACTGCCTACTGACAAAATGCTATGTTTGGAATTTCAAAATTAAATAAAGTTTTGGTATAGATCAGAAAAAGAAACAAAGTATCACATGGAAGTCAGGCTTCTTAGCTTCAGTCTGAATGATCAGACACTAGAATAAAGTAAGAACTTCCGTATCATTGTTGGCTTCCTCTGTCTCAAGAGACAATCCGGACTCTCGCACTACTGCTCAATAGCTTTCATTTTAATGGTCACACACTAGGGTTTCATCCACAGACTAAAAAGTTAGAACTACCTTGTACAGCATAATAAACAGTACCACATGAAAGTACTGTTCGATAGCTTTCATTTGAATGGTCACACACTAGGGTTTCATCTACTGACTAAAAAGATGAACCACCTTGTACTGGATAATAAACAGTACCACATAAAAGTACTGCTCAGTAACTTTCATTTGAATGGTCACACACACTCAAGTTTGATCGAAACACTTGAATTTCGAACAATGTTATACAACTGACCATAAACAGTGCCACGTAATATACTGTTTAGTAGCTTTGGTTTTGTTCAGGCTATATGTTCAACTGCGTCCTTAATCATAAATTTCTCTTCCGAAATATCAGGGAAAGTGTCGAGTTTTCTTCATAAATTTCCACAACTAAGCGTCTATTTTATAGATAGTTATTGTCATATTCAATTCGATTACAGATTTGGTCATAGTTTTTTTGCTATAAGGAGTAATTGATTACATTACCTCTACCATAGAGTTGGTAAGCTAAGCTTTTCACTCACGTTAAAAAGCGCCGAAGTTTTCTTCAAACTCCCAATTCGCCACATACTGTAGGGCCTACCAAGTTTTGAATGCAGATGTCTTTCAATATGCCCTTCTTAAGGTAAGATGAAGGACTTCCTACTGAAATTTTCCGCACTCTCGGCGGTTCAAAGAAAACCCATTCCCCGCGATTCGCAAAACACACCAGCGGTCTTTCTTGTAATAAGTGTCACGGCCGATCAAGTAAGAAGCAATTTTCAGTGATGTTTACGTCAACCGATTGATAGCATGGTACTTATAGAACAACGTTTTGTCTGGCTACCAGTGCTCAGAGTTGCGGAGTACATTACCGACATTGTAAACAATACTTTTCCATTATAACCATATCTCTTTTTTGAAGCCGCAAGTGAACTGTCGGCCGGCGGTTGATCCTTGCCGTCGGGTAATTTCAAAAAGGACCGCTACATGTGAAAATCAAAACAGAGAAAGCAACGACTTTGGCATTAGAATTTTTAAAAGATTATAAGGAGCGAATATTTTGTACATGTACTTCCATTTCTATATCCAAGGAAAGTTTTTGGTCAAAATTATATCAAAGCATTAAACCAGACAAAAAGTCTATTAAAGCGCTAAGCTAACTTGAATCTGATGTGCCTGAACATCTTAAGCGGTGAGAATTCAAAGAATCTATGCATGTTTAAAAATATTTCAGCGTCTATCTCTTATTATTACTTCAACGAATTAAATAAAAGAGATAAAACGCTTATATTTGTAATTGGCTTTGGGAAAGTAATATTGGCACAGTTTGACGTAAGAGACATCAAATAACTATCTTATACCTTTACTTTTTAAACTTATCAACCACCGGAGGTCCCGCGTACGCCTTATCTGCCTTATTTATAAATCGCCACATCAGCTAACAACATTGGTATTGACTTGAAGTGCCAATAACAACTTACCTCAATGCAATTTGAAACGAATAAATGTATTTGTAGACTTTTCGGGTGATTATTTTGTCAAGTTAAAGCTTTGTCTTCCTTTAGAGGTCGCTTTCAGGATATATTTCATTTTCCATGAGCGTGGAAACTGTATTTGGCAATGTGAATGTCAATACTTTTAACTCCCAATTTCCTTAAGAACCTCTCTTCGCATCGTCGGCAATACACGGAAAATAACTGCCGAAATTTATCCTTATATGCTCTGCGTATTATTCGAATGAGGTTCTAACTTTTAGGTTTCTGAATGAAACATTATAAGCAACCGTTTAGTTGGTTCTTTCTGTTAACTCTTTGAATTAAACTCTAACCTTTTACCATTCAAATGAAAGTTATTAACCAGTACTTTCACGTACAGTAGTACAGTTTTGAAGTCCATGATAAAGCCCTTTATATTTTAATTTTAATATTCTTCAACACGTATGGAGGGGTGGGGGTAGCTTGACACCGTTGACGGTGAAACTGGTTACTGATCATCAAACACGACGTAAAGTCGCGTGGATTTATTAGCGAAAGAAGCCTTTCTTTCACGATGTTCGCTCGTATATTCGAAAACCAAATGATATCGAGGCATCTAGACTGGAAGGTCTTTAAAAACTGCTATTTCACATGTGCAGTGTCCACATAGATGGTGAATTCAAGAAAATTGTTTATACTCTAAGTGTCAAACGATATACACATTTTAAATCAAAGATCTTCAAAATTTGCATGCTCCTTATTATTCTTTTTAAATGTGAAGCAAAAAGGTACGGTTTCGGTAAACTAAATATGCGCAGTAGTAAAGTTTGACTTGGTTGCTTTTCTTTGAATCCTTTAGAATTCTACTCACCCTTAAGACCGTTTACAAGGGATTTTTTCTTCATAAATGTTGAGGTTAGATAGATATTGACCTTACCGTACGCGTCTTGGTGCGAACTCGCTTGGCCTGCTCACTGACACGAAATGAAATGTTTGCCGTAGTCAGCTACAATGTTAGTTTTATATTAAAATACTCGTATGCTAATTAGTTCCTCTTCCTAAAATGCAAACATATCCAAAGTCTTTTGCGTCAAGACAAACAAGACAAGATTTATCTTCACTTGTGGACATGTGTCAAGTGAGCCCTTTAAACCCTAATTGCAACTGTCTTCTAACTTCTGAACCTTCGCACGCAAAGGTGTAGTGCCAACATTCACGCTCTCTTGTTTTAAAACATAGTTTCCGTGATAAAGTTTTGCATCATTTAACGACATGACCAGAGATTTTGTTAATGGGACTGAATTATAAGAGGTAGGGAATACTTTCGCAATTGAATATCATTAGGTTTCTCAGTATTTCGCATCTCAAATCAAATTTCCTTTGTAGAACGTGAAATAATCCTTCATAAAAGAAAATAACAGAGTGGCTTTGAAATACGTGGTAGAGGCTTTACAAAATTAAGCTCTATTGTCATCAACAAGGTCTTTAAATCTTTCCAGGAGGAAACGGGTTTGCGTTAAAATTATTTGGCACGCTTTTATTACTTTATTTTTCAATATTTAGAGTTTTGAGGGGGCCGAAGTTGTCTTTTTTGTGCTGCCGAGTCTCTTGGTCCAATTAAATTAGCTGGATTATATCTTGTTTTTTCCGTTTGAACGTTATTTCCAATCGGTTGCTATTGTGTTTCTATCTTCGAGCAGAGTTTCCTGGTGGAATTGTTCTCGTCTTTTAAACGGTCACTCAACGGCCCCGCGCAGTAAAAGATTAAGATATTCTAAGATATTCTTTGACATGTTCATCTAGTATAATTTCATCACGACACAAATATCTGAATTTCATTCTTGAGACTTCAAGTGTCTGCCAAGGGTAGGGTAGATTTGCTTTATTACTGCATTAGTTTGCACAAACATCAGAGTTGTTGAGCCTTCCTTATCGCTTAAGCCAGCATGGAGTCAAGAGAACGTGTTGAAACCAGTAGTCCGTAGTGCAGAGTGCGTGATAAATGATAAGCTGAAAACATTGAAGAGTCAGCCAGTTTGATTTAAAACGTGTAAATGCCGGATTTGAACCTAAGTAAGTAGACTATACGCCTTCCGATCATGAGACTAATACATATGGCGTTATTTGCTTCTATGTGCCTTTCATTCTGTCTTATTGCTTCATTCAACCCTTATACTTTAAAAAAAAATAATATAAAGTTGAGATGAACATGTTAAAGGCTTAGCTGTAAAAAAATGGGGTTATTTTGCATAAAAAAGAAGGTAACAGTGTTTCGTGACCAACAAGGGAACGTACAAAGCCCCCATGGGCAGTTTGTCTCCTTGGTACGTAATTAATCATCTTCCATGAATCCGTTGATCACATTTTGCTTTGCCGTGAAAAAATCCGGAGTAAGTGAACTATGTCTCGATGGCTTTATGTTTTGTTCAGAACTCCGGGTAGATAGATAAATAAATATACTATAAACATCATAAAATGAAGATATAGAATACAGTGCCGCTCTAAGAGGTCTTAACGCGCTCGCATCGCCTCGAGGTTTTCTTCATTGTTAAAGCCCTGCAGATGTTTTCTTTCAGTTATTAGTTATCTTTTTTTCTATTTAATATTTAAATAGCACATAAGCATTATATGTTTTTTGCCTTTTAATTTTAGGATTTCCCAAGAAATCCTCTTGAAGGTCTAGATAAGGAATTTAATGGATTTTAAAAAGCCGCCACGCCATTCAGTCATAACACACGATGCCCACACAAATATAATGTAAAGTACACTTAATGCGAGAAAGAATTACATTGGTGCATGTCCAATCTTTCGAGATTTAATTTTGATTTTCACCTGTGAGTTGATATTTCAGAGCTGAAACGCTGTGAAATTGTAGTTTGATGTAACGTGCTACAATAATTGATAAACGACTTTCATTAAAGAAGTGAGAGAAGAGGTTAGAGATAAAACAGATCTTCTCCGAGTTATGTCAACTTGGGCAAAAACATAACCTAATATAAATTCAGTATTGTTTGGGAGGATTTCGTATGTCACAGATTCACTATCAAACATAAATTTGGTGTGTATATTAGTTGGGGAAAAACGAGTTGAACTGAACAGGAAGTTCGCACGGCCAAAGTTCCTCAGTGTTGAAAATGGCAAACCGAATGATGAATTCCACATCGCACAAGGGACCCGGGACAAGGGAGCTTTAGCCTATATAGTTCAAAATTCTTAATTAGTCTGCCTCATAGCGATATGTAAACACAACCTAAATGAAAATAAATCCTAAGTATTCACTAAGCAACAACAATCATGACGGACGATTTAAATTCCGAGATAGACTGGTACGAAGCGTACGCCAGTTCACTTTGAAACGGTTCTCGAATTATTAATTTTGATGGCTTGTTCTCACCTCAAAGATTAGTTTCCCCAGAGCGCAAGGTGTTTTTAGACGATAAAATGAGATTTTAGGAACGATGATTTTTTCTTCAGTTGAATTACTTGAATGCACGCGTCTAAGAGTGTCCCATGCAGATTCTCTTGGCATTTATACACAACCCAATCTGTTTATTTAATATTTTAACTTTACGAATCTGTGTACGTGATCAGTCAGGCGATGTGAATTTAATCTAATGGTATCTACATGTGGCTTAGACGTGCCAAGTGCACAAATGTATTAAAATCCTACATTTTAAGCAAGCTTCAAGCATTATTAAAATACTATCTGATGAAATTTAGATCAGTTCAGTTGGAACTGCCCGCCTACTACCAAATCAAACACGTACAAATAATGGCACGCACTCATATCTTGATGACTGCAAAAAAAACTCATAGAAATCTATCAAATATCTCATGCAAACTTAACGATAAAAGTGCATGAAATGTCAAGCTGATGATATTCTTACGTAGCTTGTTTGCATTGATTTTTCTTTTTGACTACTTCATTGCAGATAACGAGCGTTATCTAGTAACTGTGCGGTACTTGTTTTCCCATTAGCTCCAGCCAGGCGCTCTTTGTAGATAACAAGTGGCAGCGGTTTCATATCCCTCGATAACTTATAACTAATGTTTATTCAAGACTGAGGAGGTCGTTTCGTGTGACGTCATCTAGTCTGAAGCTTTGTCGGTGTGGTGTCGCAAATACATGACATATTTCTAAAATAATTTCGTTGAGCACTTGATTCAAACAAAAATAACTGGTTCCTAGATTTAAGGAGATATAACTGGACACCTTAACATTTTCGTTCTGTTTTGGGAAAACACGATCGCGCAAAAAAGAATGTAACCATTGTATTTTTTGTAGAATAATAGCATTTGGCTTTTAATCTAAACAATTGCGAAAATAAATGGTTTCTAGATTAAGGAATAACATCCAATTATACAACATTTTCTTTCTGTAGTGGGGGAACGATTTTGCTAAAATTTTAAGAGACCTTTGTCAACAAAGAATCTTGATGATTTTTCGTATAATCGGCACTGTTAACACAAGGCTTTACTTGAACGCTAATCGGAACTCAGGAACGTGCTTTTGAGCGAGTGTATGAGAACACTTCAGCACGTACCATTCACATCATCCAATGATTACTAATTACTCCCTGTCAAAAGAAGGCAAATGAGAAGTAGAGCAGTTAATTTGATCTTGAAGCCTCTCATATTTTACTGAGTTAAGTGCCCCAGACTATAACTGAATTAACAATTCCAAATGTAGTTGAAAGATGTTGTGATAAAGTTCACATTGTTGGAATAGGTCAAGGTAACAAGTGATAGCTCTTTAGTTATTTACATCTAATGAAAAATTGACATTCACGTATTATTCACTGATAAGTAGATTGTTGTCAAAAAGAAAATCCCTCGAAAAGCACTGCTAAGAATTGTGATTCCGCAACCCTATAACGGCGCATTTTTCTTTCTCTTTGAGGACTACATAAATTCAGAAAACGTTTCCAGTTTTGGAGTGAACACATACCAAAGCATTTTACCCTCTGTGTAGGGATCGATTCGTTTTTGTAACTGATCACTGCTGTCTCGTATATAGCACGTATAGTGTAACATGAACACGATTTTAGACACGACTCTCTCCCTTCCCCTTCTCAAGAAAGAGTTAACTTTAAAAGAGAGAGGAAGAAAGGGAGAATAGGGCTTGTCTAAATAGCCAAATTGAAGGGGGCAGCTATAAAAGGAAATACAAGTTGACCATCTTCCGTGTTTTAGGGGAGAGGGGTTGGGAATTGACCTTTCTGAGTAATAATAAAAGGATTCAGTCCTTTCTCTCATCAGGAACAGGTGTAGATTCTCAAACGGAATTAAGCAGCGACAAAGGGAAGTGCTAAGATTTAGTTTACAATGGATGGCAAACGGTAAAATGATTTTTTCCTCTAACTATTAAATCAAACCTTTTCACAAGAAATATAAATATTCTTCTTTTTCTTGTTGTATTATACAATCAATTTGTCTTGCTTTGGTGTACAATCAATTTTGTCGTTAATCGCGTGCGATAGCAATTGACCGTCAACCTCATTTTTTTTTAACAGTGATGGTTTCATAAACCGCTCACAGTATAATTATGACTTTAAAAATACGTGTTAATCACCTGTGTTATTAAAAATATGCTGGCTTTTTCGAAAGAAAAGGATTTCCTAAGGAACAATATATAGAGAAGACACTTTAAGGTTGAAACATTCTCCAGAGCGCGTCGCGCATTTAACATCTTTAGGTTCTTCGTGTTTTTAAACATAACCACTGCCTCGAGTGGATTATATTACTTGATTGAACCCAAATCTTAAATCCAGTTTGCCAATCAGAACCAGGTCTACTGTCCTGATATCCTGCAACGTCAAGTCACTGTTAATTTTATAGCCTTATTTATGGCCTTATTTAATCGTGCCTTTTTTTGTACGGCTCCGCGACATATCAGGCCCATTTGATCTCGCTGAAGGTATTTTGGACCGAAAATACAGGGAAACACAACTGCTGGGCCACCGAAGGTTACAAAAAGGCACGATCAGGTTTATCAACTTTTAACGACGACCCAGTATGAACAAAAATACAAACCTTTGCTTGTTTTATGTAGTTGAGTTGGTTTTGTCCGAGCAGGTCGAGCAACTCTGAGTTGAAAAGACTTCCTGCCAAGAGGATATGTTTTAAATGTTTTTTTGAATACCCCAAGATAATTAATTTGCAGGCTTCCAACTGACAGCAATTAATTTTCCAGACTACGTGACTGAGTGCAAGCGTCAGGAAGATTAAACAAAATCAACCGAAAATGTGCGTTATATAATGAAGGGAAGTGTTACGGAAAGAAAAATTACTTTAAATTACTAAAAATTGCTATAAATGGGTTTCTGCCGTTTTGCACATTTGACTGAGCTTTTAAGTGTAGGCACAACCTAGCAAATCAAGTTTGTTTTAACTTGAGATCGACTGAAAAAGGCAAAAACAAATTAATATTTTGTCCTGATGGAGCAAATTGAGGAATTCGCCATTTTCCATGAGCGGTAATTAGTGAAATTAAACTTCACTCACTAGGGCGCCAAGGGTTGAATGTTTGTTATTTCGAATAAATGTTTGAAAGTCATTATAAATATTGGAATGATTTTATAGTTTAAGTGTTCTATTCGTGTTATTTTTTGTGAATGTTTTGTTGTGTTTTGGCCTTACTACGATAAACTGTGATCAATTCTCGTAAATTTTGGACATCTTACTCGAAAACAACATATTTTGCCTCTCATATTAGGCATTTTGCATCTTAAATACGTGAATAAGAAAAATTATCAGCTTGTTAGCTTTTTGATGCTTAAAACTGAAGAAATTATTTTAACAGATTTTAGGATATGTTTTGAAATTTCCAAGATTGTTTTCCTTTTTTTTATTTTCCAAATTGAGTATATACAACACTTTCCACTGATTGGTTCATGTTTCATAAACATGAATACTACTAATAATAATAAAAATAGAGAAAAATTCTGATGTTCACAACAACAGCAAGTAAAATAATCAGTTTTACAAGGATGCGATACGCCGCAGGTCAAACTTTATGATTTCAGAGGCAAATTATTCTGAATAAACCTCTTTAGTCTTTTCCAAGCGGACACGGTAACGAATCCTGCAATCTGATTGGTTCTTAGCGCGGTCCGGGTTTTCCTATCTCTGACCACGGTCACAGTAACGCTTGCGTGAGTTTTTTCCGTGAGTTTTTTTTTCGTTTGAGAGCTTGGAAAAAATAAATAAGTTTCAAGACCTCGGTCACCGTTTTTCACTATACGGACCTCCCAGTCGGCAAAATCGAGTTGGGCTTTATTCCTACGGTTAGCCGGGCCGCCTAGCGCTCGCACTAATCGGTCACTAAAACGGAGCTTTTTGAAAACGGTCATCAAACCGGAGTTATTTAAAAACCCTGGGTTTGTTTTTTTACGTTAGACGGAAAACATTTTGTAGACGGAGCTTTTCGAAAACGATGGCGACACGATTAACCTGTGATTTCTTTGACCATGTTCTCTTCAAGCACATCCAAAATGACCCGCGAGTATTTCCTTTTTTAAATTTTCGCGGAGTTTTGTGGACGGAAAAAATTTGATGCGCTTCCAGAGTGAAAACGCCGTTTTCAAATTCCTTTGCCGAAGTACATGTCGACAGGGCCTAATTAGTAACAAATTGTTCTGAATAAACATTTTCCTTGGTGGGGTACATCATGGTAAACTGCTGTTGCCTGTTACTGTTACTCACATGTTGTTCAGGTAAATATTTTTTTTCCACTCTTTGAACAAGTGATCGGAATCGAAACTCTCCAATAACATTTCCAGACAGAAACGTGTGTGGAGAAGTTAACAGAAAATCTGTGCGCATCAGTGACGGGATAATTGTTATATAGCCAGAATTTGGACACGGAATGTGCGTGTTCATTTTTCGATTGATGGTCGCGTGACACTGGCTAAATTTTATTAGCAGAGATTTCTACGATTTTGAATTTTCTTAGAAATTCGTCTTCTGTGCCTACCTATATTTGCAGCCTTCTTCTGGGTGTATGGAAATGTTGGAGGTTGATTTAATAACAGATCCGGCTTTTGACTCAGTTTTCATTGGATTCAGGCCTAACGTTTCCAATGTTCAAAGTTTGAAATCTGGACTAAAATTATGCACACATTAAATTGTGGTCCTGTTACACAAAAACGAGAGTAAAATCTTCAAAATTGAGTTTGAAAGTAACTTAATTTTTTATTCTTCGCCGTTGAAACCTCGTTGGGTAAGTTGCATAACCATTAGTGCCTAAATTAAAAAAAATGCAAGCTTTCATACGGCGACACACTAGGTTTTCATCTACAGAATATAATGATAACACCACTGTATGGGATGAAAAATACTTTACAAAGCCATGATATATAAAAATACATGAGCCAAGTTATAACGCGTTATGACGGAGTAGTTTAATAAATTAAATGGATTATTTGCGCCTTACACAATTTTTATATAACAAAAGTATAAAACGATTTGTACTTACAAATATTTTAGATCAAACTATTTGTAATTTTGTAAGCGATAGCTTTTCTGTACAATTACTACACATACTTTTCTGTGAGATAATAAAAATATTGGCCGTTTTTATGCTAAAGACGCATTATCCGTCTGGACGAACTTGGCCCAACAATTGTAGTTCGTCTGGTTATGCGTCTCTAGTATAAAGACGAGCACATTAGACGTATTATGCGTGTAGACTTAGGAGCTCTTGTAGTGTGTCGCTCAAGGCGCATTTCGAAGAATAATTCGTCTAGACGCATAACGCATCTTGTGCGCGTCTTTATGCTAGAGACGTATAACCAGACGAACTACAAATGTTTGCCCAAGTTCGTCCACACCGATATTGCGTCTTAAGTGTAAAGACGGCGATTTTCTTGTTAAGGCTGTCTTCCAATGAAATGAAAGAAAATGCACGTAACACAAAACCCTATCAGTCCTACTGACGTAATAATATGCTCGATATTGATATTTACAACATATATAGCCAATTGGCTGTTGTGTCAAATGTATAATATAAATACGCTGAAAATATGTGACATACTGCACTAATGTAACATTTCCACCTTTTTGTGTCCTATTAGGGTTCGAAATATATATTTTACCATTTTCTTTCTAAAACCAGGCTGCTGGCTGTATGGCTTTAGGTGACAAAGGCAGAGTTTTGAGTGAGTTTCGCTTAGCTGTTCTTTAAGCTATTAAATGTTGTATGGTTTAATATTTTTTAAGACCCCGTTCACATTGCGCCGGAGAAATTTGCTTTATTACTACTGTTAGGCGTACCGTCCACACCAATCCGTCACGCTAATCCGTCACGCTAATCTGTCACGCTAATTCGTCACGCTAATCCGTCACGCTAATCCGTCACGCTAATCCGTCACAAAAACGGAGATTTTCGAAAACGCTGTTCAAACCGGAGGAATCTGAAAACGGAGCTTTTGGAAAACTATGACATCAGATGATCACGTGATTTCCTTGCACGAGTTTTACACGAAATCAAATCCAAAATGACCGGTGATTGTGGCATTTTCAAATTTATTCAGCATAGTGTGGACGGAAAATATTTGATGCATTTTAGGCGTGAAACCTCCGTTTTCAAATATTTTCGGCATAGTGTGTACCTTAAATTGCTCGAGTTGATAGCGTCCATCCAATTTTACAAAATGTTCCTAACAGCATGCAGTGATCTTGCGCGATTTAATTTTGTGAGCTATACTCAGACTTGGTGTTGTGAGCTGTAAACTGTTGGCTATCGTGTCTTTGTGCTAGTATTATAGGGCGGATGGCAACACTGGAAATCTGATGTTCACTTTGTTATTCAGAAGCCCAAGGCAGTGAAGAAAGTGATGAAAGAATAGCTTTTCAGATCCAAAGTTGTGTAGCTGCTAAAATAAAAACTACTTAAGACTCTATTTTACTTTATCTCTCGTCATGACAATGAACCACAAAATTAAAAGCTTCCCCAACTAAGGCATTGTGTGCTATTTTGAATTCTGACATTCTTCTAGGGACTTGGAATTGGATCAAAAACGATTTCACTTTCTCTGTTCCTCTGTAACTAGTAAAACTTGAAGACAGGGTAAAATCTTATTCATCAAAAAGTGCGTATTGTAAAAATCTGGTTGTGGCTTGATTTTTACAATTTACAAAATGACTTTCCATATGTAGAATATATCTCCAGTCATCTTAAAGCTTCGTATATTTATATCAAGAGCTAACTATTTATAAATGTATTTACAAATATTATTCTAGTTTAAAAAAGAAAGCTAATCTGATAAGTTAAGGTGGCTGTTAGCTGTCCATCTACTAAGATGCTGAAAAAACACTCTGCAAAAGACCAAAAATAAAAGAATAAGAAAAACATAAAGCTCATGTGAAAATGGGTTTGATTTGCACCCCGTCCTTTTTGTATGGGAGAGCCCAAGCTCAATCTTACCTTCTCTCCATTCTTTGAAGCCGTTTGAATCGCTCTTTATCTTCATCTGTGAGATTTCGTCCAGGAGGCTTCTCATCCGCGAACCTCACTCGAAGTTTTCTGCCTGAAGAAGTCTTCTACAAATACAATTGTTTTTTTCAAGTGATTTTCTTTACTACTTTTGTACCCGTTTACTTTACAATATAGTGCAGTTATAAAGGAATGTTCAGTTTATGGTTCATTAATGCATCTATAAATTTAACATTGGTCAATTCAGTAGTATAATTTATACTGTTGTAGGTCCATAAACACGCAGAGAAGAACGGGGACGATATCCAGCCACCTTGATCGAACAAGCTTGGTCAATAAAGGACTTAGAATACGGAAAAACTGAAAACATAATTGTCTTTCGGGACACAGTGGGTTATCCCGAGTGGGCACGAAAGCGCCATCTTTCCCGCTCGGGCAGCCAATCACAGCGATTCATCTCACGGAGCTAGCCACACTATAAGATGAGTTACAGTAAAAAAAAATATATGGACCGATGTTTATACAAGATTATAGTAAAGTTTAAGCATGAATTTTTGATTGGTAAGAGTTAGTTAGACTTCGATGTGCCATCTGCATTAAGAAAAACGCCTGTAAGTTATATGTATTGGGAAATCCTTACCATTTGTCTACGCGCTACTCTAAGTGTTTGTGATTGTATTTGTCTCTCTGGTGCTATCTGCGACTTTTCTTGCGTCTGTGAGAAACGTTAAGAAAGGTTATGTTACTTGATCTATTATGGTCGGTTCAAAATAGTACAAAGGCACCTAAACGCATCAAACGACATAAAATAAGAAAATGTAGGTATAGGGCAATCCTTGTCCATGATGTTTGCCTCATAAGCACAAGATAATCAGTTTCTGTTTAATCTTCAAAAAAATCAGGCGATCATAGCTCGAAAAAACATGCCAATGAATATAAACCTGATGTACTGAATACATTTTGTATGACGCGGGTTTAAAAACTGAAAAATGTACAAAAAGAGAGCTCATTTGCGCTTTTCCCACCCAGAAAGTTTGCAGTTTTTGAAAGAGTGATAGGTAAAAGAGCGTTACATTAATGGTCGATATCAACAGCAACATCATCATCTTTATTTTTCTCAATGTGATATTTATGGCGTTCACGAAGATGAAAAGGAACATGATGTACAGATTTTAAACACAGAGGATCTTACCGCTTGTCTATTTACAGTTTGAATTGTTTCACACTGAACAGGAGTATCGGGCGTCATCTGTGGGTTTGCTTGGATCTGTTGATGGCACAGTTAAAAGGTAGATCGATTAGGAGCATCCAGATTGAAGTATAATGGTCCTAAATAAAATGAGCTATAAAAATTGCATTTGAAAATTTTAGCCAAAGATTCGGTAGATGTAGATTCACTATTACCTGAATCGGTAACAAAAAATGCTCTACTGTAGTGGATCCATTTTAGCAAAAGAGCTCGTGATCACCGAAAAAATTGTCGGCGTTGCAATTAAGCACCCTAAGAGGAGTGGGGAGTGTAGTTTTGGCTATCAATAAATCAATTTTCAGCGGAAGTGGCCAAGGGGACATTTGACCGGTTGTATGAGCATCGACGAGACTGGTCGAATGGTCAATGAATACTCAAACAATTACAACACTGTAGTGACTTAACGAGGATTAAGGCAGGAAACAAGAAACACCACCTTTCGTTCCTTTTGTTTGTGTACTGACTTAACTGACTCAATATCAGACTGGATTGGACTTTGGACCTGTATCTGTGGTTTTTGTTGGATCTGTGTACAAAGCAACATGACTTGATTATCTAAATCGTCAATACAAGCTGTCAAAATGACATTGAAGAGGGGACTCGATGTTCTTTATAGCATGCTCTGTACAGGTTCCCATTTCTGAAAGCAGGATTCGGAGTTAAATGAATACTAATAAACGTTCTTTGCCAATGGCATCGTGATAGCTGTGATAAAATACTGAAAAAAGATATAGGTATTTTGAGATACGTCATGTCGTCATTGAAAGATACAACAAGACCGGTTGTTAACGGGCTAATAATATACATAAAAATATTACTCGATTCTGATTTGCTGAGAGCAGTGCAGTTTAAGTGTAGCACCAGTGCAAAAAAGTGTATATTAATGCAAATTACACACATGAAAGTAGTAATTAAGGTGTAATTATACTAACCGTTTGCCTATTGACTGAATTATCCGTGCCACTCTGAACTGGGCTTTCAGAAGTGATTTTGGACTTTTGCTTCAACTAGGAGTGAAATAAGAAAAGAACATGTTGTTAAACCGTGGAAGGCGATAAGCTTCCGCTGCATTTCTTGGTAATTGATTTGCTCACCTTGCTTTCCAGGAGCTTCTTTTTTTTCATCTCTATGTTGTCGCCATCATAAAATTCGTTAATCAGTTGCTTCTGCAGCATCTGTAACTTAGGAAGAAGCATCTGCTTAAATCCCTGGTCGCCAGACTCCATCTCGAAATCGAACTCATCCTGCCATTCAAGATCACCAGTTGGTGAGTACCCAGGAGACAGTGCGCGGTAGAGGTCACGTGTTGGCGAGGCCGGGAATTCCTCGCGTATCCGACTCGTTACCACTCTTTGTCCGAGCAAACCTGTTTTTTCATTTACTGAAAAAATCAAAATTAAATAGACATGAATACGACCCTAGGTTAGGGAAACTATATTCTGGTTTTATAGTGAGTGACTGGGCTAACGTTTCACTTTCTGCCCCTGTCATATTTATTCAATTTTCTCACCATCATGTTTGTTCTCTCGACTAACACAAATTAACGCAACGTTAACGTAATGTAGTGATGTTTTTAATAGGCTAAAGAAATATAGACCAAGTTACTACTTGGGATGGGATTCAGTCCATTCAACTCCGGCTACCTCTGTAGAAAAGGGCACTTACGTGCTGCGGAAGGCCTTGTTGCGGTGCTTGGCATTCCTGATTTTCGATTCCTGTGATTCACAAGAAAGCAAAACATTACTAGGCGTGGTCGAAACATTTACCGAATTCAAGTCAAGTGAAAGCAGGAGATAACTGGGGACGAAGAAATGGAGAGATTAGCCGAAACGGTTACGCTTTTGATCAAGGATCGGAAAGGAAATAGGAAAACTTTTTTTCTTGTTTCTGCGAGCAATTTAAAACAGCTGTGTTGTGTCGGCTTAATGCGGAGAAACAAATGAAAATAACTAACAAATAACCAAGAAAACAGTGGTATAATATATTGTGATAATTAAGCTGGTAATTGAATGTGTATCAAAGTAGGTTTCCTTCACGCTTTAGTCCCTTGGTAAATCGTACCAGCTGAACGACATATACAGGCCACCAATCACTCCCACGATCAGCACAGGAATACCAATCCACATCAAGGCCATGGTCCGCTCCCTCTTCTGTTCCTTCTGTGAGACCTGTCGATATACAAGTACAATAAAAGGATGAATTCAGTATAGGATGTTAAATTGCAAGTGAACTACTAATAATAACTATTAATTAACAAACTTCTTATATGATTGAGAAAATTATTTCATTGTGATTGGCAGATAACAGGCCAATTTTTCGTCAACTTTTAATTTGCACTGCACTGCAGTGCAAATTAACGCGCTCGCTTTCATAACGTTCTCAGTTGTATAATCAATGAGTAATCACAATGAAGCTCCAGTTAAGGGACTACACTGGTAATGATATTTGAAAAAAATCCTTTTAAATGTTGAGATAATTTTCGTAGTGTAAGGGTGCGTTCGTTTGGGGTGACCTGGACCTGGATTAGGGATCCAAATTAAGATCACTCGGATTATGGTACATCAAAGGAACCAAACTTAATAAGTTGTTGCATCATAACTGTCCAACACATTTTAGATTCAGATTCAGACAATGGAAATTACAAAGCAAAAAACGCCGTGCTATCGACCTCAGGGTCTCACAGATGCAATATTTCCAAGAACTATCATAACGATTGTAAAGTTAAGCCTTGAACCTCTTACCTCGTCAGATGAAAGGTCCATCAGAACTGCAAAATTTGAAAGATGACTGCATTGACAGATCGAGTGGGAATGGTTACTAAAAGCTAGCCAACAGCCACGTGATGACCACGCACCTCCTCTATGGGGACTGGGGAAGAAGAGAATGCAAAAGAATCACATTAGAAGTGGTAAGTTACATATTTGAATTCCCTAGAAAGAAAGCATTCCGTCATTTTTACTACCAGATTGTATATCTGTTCAAAGCCCTTGAAATAAGGCGTCATTTTTGTACATTTGCTTAAGCAAGTAACCGCGCGCGTTGATCCTGCTGATATACGTTGGATCAAGAGTGATCTAATATAGAAAACGAAGAATATATAACAGCATAAACGGACACAAAGTAGGATGAATTTTTAAGGTTTCGGCTGGCTAAACCAGCCTTCTTCCGATACAGTGAGAATATCAATTACTTTTACGTATTTCTGGTATTTCGCAAATACTAAATGAACACCAATCAGTGTACCTTAAGACGGCTTGTTTGGCCAGCCGTAATTAAGTACACCTTAAAGAATCATCCTACGTTGTGTCAGTTTCTGCTTTTATTTTCATCATTTTTGTCCATTGTACAAAAATGGCTCAAGCGTCAACTGATAAACCAATCAGTGCTACTTACTTCAAAGTGTAGTCCCAGAATACGCATTTGGGATTTCCTCTTCTTCGCTGTGAGAAGTAAACGGATAGAAAGAGACAGGTTATAATATAGGCATATTTTTCTTTGCTCTGGTTGATTGAAACATGCTAACAGTACCAATAAAAGATTATAGTCCCAAATTAAATGGTAACATATTCGGTATCCGTAGAGTTTTTCCAATATGACCAGGTTGACTTCGTCAGTATGTTTACTCACCTTGATATGACTCAGGACTACTGTCACGGGTGGGGTAATTTTCTCCTGAGGGTGGGGGTGCAACACTGTGGATATCACTTTGGAATTCGGCCCCAGACCGGTACTGTGTGAAAAAATTCAAGAATATCTTAAATTGAGTTGCAAACTCTGTACATAAATAAACTAACGTACCGTTATTTTATTTGTGGCTCGATAATGATGTCAATATGGCATCAAGACCTCGTTTTTTAGCTTTCACATTCATATTATTTAATTTTCGCTTAATTGTTAGAGTAATTGATTTGATGTGATGCCAGCTCACCTCACATTTGAATCCGGGAGTAAATATGGTAAACTTTTGAAGCTAATGCTGGCTGTGCTGACTTCACCTGTAAAGATATCAACAAAATCAAATATACTTAAAAATTTTACAAATAATCACCCATCAAAAGTACAAATTTCACGCTAAAAAGCCCACTGTCCCCCCCACTCTCCCCTTGTCCTCAGTACCTAAGGGAGGCGCAAATAGCAGCAAAGTTATATGGATTAGTTTCCACACAAAACTAAGGAGGCACGCTGGCCTAAAGCGATTGTTAGTTCGGTAGACACCAGGTTGAATAGTCCATTCAGTCTTGGCCGGGGTTATCGTGTTATGTTCTAGTGCAAGACGATTGCAGACTGAACCCAGCTGTAGCTTCCTAAGTCGTACATTTTTTACATACCTCGGTCAAAGACGGACGATGGCAGCGCAATGACGTCATGTCTCGCGTCCCAGCGGCTAATCTTTGAGTTGGAAAAGTCTGGGAAGGTCAAACCTCCATCTCCAGGGGACTTCCGGTCCATCTTAATTACTACGAGACGAAGCAGTCATTTCAATCAAGTTCAATTGTTAGTTTAAACTTCAATGTTCCTACTGATTTTCTTCTCGGCTACACTTAGGCCAGAAATGTATTCCCAACCAGAGCTGTAACTCCCAAAATCCCTATACGAGAGCAAATTATGGGAACACACCGATCAGAAGTTAAACCAAAACCAATAGTGACAAGTTCTCACACGTTTTACCGCGCTTTGCGTCAGCCACGTCAGCCATGTAGTTACTTCACTGTATTGTCTATGTTCTCTCTGATTGGATAGAGTGATTACTGGTTTTACATACTAAAAAACGACTTTAATTCGTGCGTTTCTACGTGATGGGTGTAGTAAGAATAGAAGAGTATTTGTTTATGTTCTATTGGAAAACTATTTTTTGATTGATTGAATGGTAGATTTGCTTAAAAACAATCATTAAACTTAACATCCTCGGAGAAAACGATACAAAATACTGATTGAGAGGGTGGCAATGAGGTAGCAACTCATTTAAATTAGTGGAGTAGAGGAGCGGGGGGGGGGGGGGGGGGGGGGGGGGGAGGTGGGATGGAAGGATAAAAGCACTCGTACTTGACCCGTGCATAGACTTATTTTTGTGTGCGTTTTTTTCGCCTTTTTCTTCCTCCTTTTTCTTTTGCGCATTTTCACGTTTAGCTTAGCTCAACTACATTTTATCCTATCTATCATGATCATTTTGTGTGCCGATATAAGTGGCAAAAAAGTGACAAAACAACCAAACAGAAGACTCACTTATATTGTTAGTAACAAGCGGTTCCGCCATGTCTTCACGAGGAAGCCGCATAGCAGCTTGAAGCGCGAACATCTCCATTGAACGAAGGACATCTGCTGTTCCTGGTTTATTCTGAAAAATGATCGGTATAAGAATAATCTTTGATTATTTTTGGGAGAATTTAGCTTCTAATTAAAACTATTTGCTGGGGAATTGGGGTATCTCCGTCAGAAAAGTAAAAGAGAAGTCAGAAGCATAAAGCAAGTTGTTCATGAAGAAATTCGATCGTTCGTTCTTGTCTTGTCTTTACCTTTTGAATGTTGAACCACTCTTGTAGATTGGTCATATCCAAAAGATTGCTGCTCGCTCTTACAAAATTCTGTTGAAAAAACAAACAAAATATAAAAATTAACGGAAATGAGGCAAACTGCTTTTTCTTTTTTCGAACGTTTTTTTTTATGGATGTTGAGACAGGCAGAAACTAACTTTGTCATTTCTGTTACTAAAGGGTGGCAAGCTGGAAAAAATATTCTGAAAAAATTTCTTCCTCAATTACGTATTTTACTTTAGGCAGCGTCCACACTAAGCCGTAAAAAATTGAAAACGCAGCCTTATTTCTACAGTTAGGGCAACGGTAAACGCTAATCCGTCACGCTAATCCGTCACGCTAATCTGTCACGCTAATCCGTCACGCTAATCCGTCACAAAAACGGAACTTTTCGAAAAAGCTCTTCAAACCGGAGGAATTTGGAAACCCGGCTTTGCGTTTTCGTGCACGTGTGGATGTAACGCTTTTCGAAAACGATGGCGTCTCGATAATCACGATATTTCCCTGACTGAGTTTTCCTCAAACAAAAATCCAAAGTTGCCAGTTCTTTGCGTTTTTAAATTCCTCAGGCGTAATGGTTGTGACTAGAAGGGATACCTTAAAAATCAGGTTGGACACATTATGTTTATTACACAACAAGGTTTGCTTAGAGTATTTCGGATAGGTTGTGACTAGAATGGATACTCCAAATAAGGTTGTCATCTTCACTCAAAATACATGATAGGAGTCATAAGATAAGACAGAAAACAGAGGACAACAGATGTGTCGTGTAATAAACATAATGTGTCCAACCCAGGCGTAATGGGGCGGAAAACATTTTATACGTTTTCAGAGTGAAACCACCGTTTTTAAATTCTTTCCGTTACTGTGGATGGGGCCTTAGCTCCACTCTGGCGCAGTTTTAATTATCAAATATCATTCAATGAACTTTACACATTATCTTGTGTACCTCTACGTCTTCCCTGGTCATGTCTATAAGTTCTGTTTGTCCATTATGTTGAACTATAGCCGCCATGATGTCTGTGGCTCGGTCCAGGTCTCCCCCAAAGATCAATGAATTGTCAATGTTCTGAGTTGTCAGCTGTGAGAGTTCCCGGATGAGAGGGCTGGGATCAGCTCCAGTGGCAAGCTTTTTCGACTGCGGATTGAAGAAAAACGATGCCATGATTATTTATTTTTTAAAGGAGGTGCTTCGCGGTTTGCGTATCTTTTTAAAGTTCGTGGTTTGTAAACCGTATTAATCTTCTCCATCCTTAACCATTGTAGTTCCTCTATTAATATTATTTATTTTTTTCTTGGCTTGTGAGCGGGCGGAATTCTCTAAATCCTGCAATCTGATTGGTTCCGGGAGCGGGCGGA
>OMLO01000140.1_pt1 | contig 37189 bp, 16 predicted proteins | sample 1674811 | NCBI WGS metagenome assembly OMLO01 (sample SAMN06265003, study PRJEB25207) | coral metagenome | isolation source: Coral host | place: Mexico:La Bocana,Puerto Morelos, Mexico | collected 2008-11-13
GGCTGGATATTGGCCTCGTTCTTTTTTTGCGTGTTTATGGACCTCGACTTCGTCTCGGTCCATAAACACGTAAAAAAAGAACTTGGCCAATATCCAGCCATCTTGACCTCACGCTTGGTCAATATCCCATATTTACGCATTTATTAAAAAGAAAAGTATCCAGAATTAATGCCTATTGTGAAGTCTAGGGCGCGGATTACATTTGATCATGGTCCGACGATTGCTTCCTTTCACCACTTCTGCAAGTGAAGTTTTTGATCATTTTAAATTAAAAGTAGTTCGTGTCCGTAAGCCCCGAGTCGTCACCAATCCTTTTTCAGCCTCGCCACTCGCGTTTACGGCCTCGCCTCCAAAAAAATCAAACAAAAGTACCCGTGCACGAAATAGCGCCAACTGCACAGGCTAGCTCAACCTGTCTCGTTTCGTTTTGCGGAGTCCTGCGGACGCTTGTATCGTAAGACACAACCTGTTCCAGGGACGATCGCGGGAAAACGCGAGCAGGCGACGTGTGGGATAGCCCGCACTGACCGAGAGCAGACTACTCTGAATCTGCAACACGTTTTACTATGTGCGGGTGATGGGGAAGAAGGGGTCCCCGTCCCCCTATGATATAGACCCCTTGTCCGAGTAACAAAATAAATGTTCGAGTTACCACTTCCACCTACACACGTTCGTTATTTAGTTCTGTTGTCAGACACCTATCATTCATTCGTTGTTGAACCTTCACAAAGTAACTGACTACTTTGAGGTTGAAGGTTTTCGAACAGTTGACATAAATTACTTGAGATCTTTCAAACACCGTTTCCCTACCACCCTATGTACTCTTCTAGGGAGTATTAAAATTTGAGGATTTTCTGCCAAATATGCGTCTAACTGAGGACGGAAATTCTAAGGATTGCGGGGGTGTTTTGCCATTGCTCTTGGGGGCAAAAATTAAAAGTGTTTATTAAGGATATGGAACATCCGTACTTAATCCTAGATGATAGCCTAGTTAACATTCCGGGTTGTTGCCAGTCCGCAAAGAGCTTAGTGGGTTGCATCGTCATGGTATAATTGAATTTCGTGTCCTTACGTAATTTCCACCCTTCCGTTTCTTTCCAGTTTACATTTCCTCCAAACGGTTGGAGTCCTCCACTCACAATTATTTTTCAATTTAAAAAAAAAAACGTCATTTGGGTTTAAAACAATGCACAAACTTGTCCGAGCTTATTAACAACAACTTTTCATTCCTTGTCGCGCGGGCAGAATGCCATCATCTGTAAGAGACGAATATATTACACTGAAGTCTATCGAACTGTGTACAAATGGATATCTTTTTGGTTAAAAAATGAGGGCTCCTTATCGAAAAAGAGTATTAAGCATCTTTTTTTTTTGTAAAACAACAGCGCACAAACTTGCCCCAGCGTCTGTAGACCAATTTTTTCAATCCCCGTCGCGCGCAAACTAAGATGAGAGCGAGGTCGTTCGAATTGTGAACACCTGGTCATTCTTTCGTACATTTTTTGAATGACTTCAGAATGAGGGCACTTCATGTTAACAAGATCTAGTATTTAGCATTTTTAAAGTGTGTAAACACTAATCTTGTACATGTTAAGGTCTTAGAGGGATACAAAACTGTCATGTGTTGTTATAATCTTAGAGGGATACAAAACTGTCATGTGTTGTTATTGTAAACCTCGCCTCGTCTAAGCCGCAAGCAGATTATTTAAAACCAAATTTTAGTGTAAGTGGGCCCTTTTGCGGATAAAGATGCCCCAAGAATTGAGAAATTCTGCTTATGCTGAGCAGTGTAAATGGAAAGATGAAACAAATTTTGTATATATCACATTCCCGCGCGGCAATATCATGTACCTTTAAATATTTTTTAAGCTTTTATAGTGATGATTTTGCTGTGATTGAGTAAAGGACATCTATAACAAAACTAAGGCCGCCACACACACGTTTTGAATTTGAGAACTTTGGCTTGGCTTGCTTTCCCATGACAGACTGCCATTGTTTTAGATATCCCACCCCTCCCTAGACGAGTTAATGAAAGAGGACATATGACGTAATCTCGAGTTTCGCGCCATTTTTTGACGCGCCCAGCCGTGCTTTTCAGCTTGCATGTTTTGAACTCTCTTTTAGTTCTCGCAGAAATGTGGCGTCTGACTTTTTTCCTGGGAATATATAATAGCTTTCTTGCTTTTGCTTGAGTGCCGCTAAAAGGGAAACAAAATGCCCTTTAAAAGAAACTTACATTGCTAACAAGTCAGGAGTTATGGATTGCAAACATGGCAAACTGTGGAAATATGAGGACTGATGGAAGGACTTCAGTCGAGTCATAAGCAACTTGTCGCAGGTAGGTTTGCAACTTTTACTCAGTGCTACAAAGCTCTTTTTTGTTCAAGAGCATGTATATTTACGCGTTAGCAGTAAGCAGACTTAGTTCAGTGTCTGGTACCCTTCACCTCTCGTTTGCCAGAGGGCATCAACAGACTTGGTTTTGGGACTGCGCGACTCGAGGAGACGGCCAAACATTAGTACTAAAACTTCTCGGTAAATTTAAGTGAACGGTGGCAGCCCACTGTCGTTATCGATTATCTCTAGATCTGTTGCGTTCACAACTTCCAAATGTCCATGTGACATCCGCTTCAAAAAACGTTCTACCCTTATTAAAGAGGCATTTGAAAAGGAAGAGCTCAAATGAACGGAATTCGATGGTGCGTAGGTCAAAAATTTCCAACCTCTTATTTAAATATAGTTATACACATTTTTCTCATTTTCTTCTCAAATCGCAGGTTAACGGAAGAGAAAAAGAAACATAAGGATCACCGAACGCCCAAGATCGCTAAATAGCAGTTGGCTGCGAACATTAACGTTGTTTCGCAACGTACCATTCTTCAGAGATTTTAAGCCGAATGCTTTACTTCTGTTTCACTCGCCAGAATCAATCTAAACGTTTTAGACGCTTTCTATAAACAAGCAAAACAACGAACTGTATGAGATATCTGTTAAAATGAGTTAAGAAGTATTTGTTTCCTTCAGGTAGAAGTGCAAGTTTTACAAATGCAACTTTAAAAAAAGTCTGTAGATTTAATACGAACATTTCATTTCGGGTAAATGTTGCAAATTTAGGTTAAATTTGATAAGGTTAAAACTCGGAACGTACGTGTCCATGATAATTGAATCGAGGAATATTTTCGTTAATTTAGCAGCGTTTTCACCTTCATGTGGAATTCAATGGAAGTTGTAGCTGCAAGAAATTTTACAAACGTACGAATTTTTACAATTTTTTTTTCAAGCGTAACGCCAAAGCGGTTAGTGAGGGCGATTTCGACATCAAATACTTTTCCGTGAAATTTCATTTCCGAGATATTGTTAATTTGTAAACTTTGAAGAATCCAGGCTTGAAATTCTTCTCACCACAATCGCTACTGAGCTCAATCCACAAACATTGGCATTTTGGAAAGCTGGTAGTCGTGTCTTCCATTCGAGTGATAGAGCGATTATAGAAAATGTATCTCAAAAACTAAAACATTCAGGCCGCGGCACACTCAGTTTGCGGTGTGTGACGAACGTGAAAGATTAAATTATCATTGTAGAAGTACTAAAAAGCTTTGAAAGCGTGAATGGAATGTAAGTCAATATAATAATCACCAGAGAACGAGCCATGAAACCGAGCAAATGTTCAAATCTTGTACAGAACCTATCGCTGATTTACTAACAACAAAATTAACAAAAGTAGAGAATCATAAGCATTTTCGATAGTATTCACTTTGTGAAACTTAGACGATTGTTAATAATACTACGAGACCACAGTTAAAATCAATTCAATATACCATATCCTTTTCAATGACCCCTGATTGGGTGAGTGTAACAAATTTCGCAAATATTAACACTGCATTGAGACCACCAATATATTTTTCGAATTTAATTTGCATTTTTAATGATTATTGTACACGCGTTACCTCCCAGATCCAGTTCAATTTATCCTTTAAAACAAGTGGATACACAAAGTCAACGTCGTCACATTGATTGCAATCCCTATTCGCGTCACCTCGCTGAAGATTTCAGTTACTCTCCATTTGCAGGTAAATGAAAATCAGTTATTCGAAGGCACGTAAATCACTAATTTTCAAACAATTTTTCAATCCCTGATAAAAGATTTTTATAAAGTTACTCAGAAAATACAACGGACCTAGAGCTACTGCTTCTTTGTACATATCTAGCGTGCTAAAATATTAGTTTCTTTCCTGATATCAAAATAGACAATGCTGTTGGAAATTGGTTGATTTTCGTGCTATACAGGATCCCGTTTAAACTGAGCTGAGGCCGAACTGATTTATCCTAAATGATTTCTCATTCAAGAACACGTAGATAATTGAACAAGTCACTCATTAAGAAAACTTCATGACCGTGTTTCAAACGCTTATCGGCAACCGGAGATAGTGACTTTTGGCGGCGAGGAAATACAATAGATTAAAGTCTTATTTTTTGCGTGTGTTCAAAGCAAATATTCGGCTAGTTCAAGATGACCTTTCTTTTGAGCAGGAATGTTAAGGCCATGACGTAAACAGGTACAGGCTGAATACTTATAAATCTGATATATAAATAAGGTTAAGAGCCCTCTGAATAGGTTCAAGTTAGTTCCTCTTACTCTTACCCCACCGCCACTGTGCCGCTGCCAGTAGTTATCGAACTCCCGCCACTGATAATTTTAAGTCAGAACAAATTCAGTGTTTGGAAACATGCACTGGACATTCTGGTTTCGGATTAAAAGTCTTTTCTGCTGTAATTTTTAAACTGAAACCAGTTTTGGCCCTGTGAGGAGGTCTTACATATGTTCATATAAATGGTTATGTATATGTTGTACTTAAAAATTAAATTCAGATAAAAATTAAATTCCTTTGTCTCTTAACCCTACTTATTCATTGACTATGAATAATTAGGGTTAGAAGGCAAAGGAAATTGAGAATCCAACTAGGTTGAAATAATTTTTAAGTGAATTTAATTTTTAACTACAACATATACAATGTCATTATCTTTTCAGTTTAGAGAGCTCTGCGAAGTATCCGTCGGAAAACGCTACTTTGTTTCAGAATGCGCGTAGATCTCTGACTTCTCTCAATAGCAGCTCTGCATTCGAAGTCTTCTTCACCTTCTCCTCTTCTTCATCCATAACCGTTTCGTGTATTACGCAAAATCATTTCAATGGGCTCTCGTCTTACTACAGTAGCCACGCCGTACAGACAGGAAACCCCTTATTATTAGCTATTCAGGGTTCAGTTAACCTTAGTAGCAGTAATTTTCATTGATCGTATTTTATTCTTTGCCTATCGTGGCTTGCACCCCGACGGCTTGTTTGTCTGTTTTTGTCTGCCACTGTCGCCCCTCCCCCTTGATGTTGTTCCTTCTTCCCATTCTTTACGCGGCTTCCGGCGCCACTCTCGTTATACGTCACTGTGTAACAGCACTCGCACACGAGATCCTAGCCCTAACCACTTAAGGACGTTCGCGCGAAAATTTTCTACTCGATAGATTTTTTTTAAACTTCTACCACGGCCAGATAATGATTTACTTGTTTCAAAAATGAAATAAAAATTGGGGGTCACCGTCTTCGTTTCAGAGATAGGGCGTGTGGAAAACTAGTCTGATTTTGATAAATTGGTGCGCGTAATTCAGCATGGTCACCAGGGTCTTCAGGTTAAAATATCAAAGATAAGTCAACAGAGGCAAACTATCCTAATAATATTTTTTAGAAGTGAATCTGTGGCGTCAATAATTTCAATTATTGCCATCATTTTCGCAAACCTTAACTCTTAGAGAGGCATTTGAAACTGAAGCACGGCTAAACGAAGAGGTCAAATGAACGGAATTCGATGAAGCGTTTTGAAAAATATTCAAACTTCTACTCGATAGATTTTTTTCATTTTTTCGCAAAACGTAGAAAATTGGTAGAGAAAATGGCCCATCGAAAGAAAAATAGGGGTCACCGAACGTCCAAGATCGTTAAATCCACGCAAAGTCATAGCAATGGCCATTTGCCCTATTATTGTTCACTTCACTACTTAGCGCGCGCGCTCGATGCATGACGTGGCGTGTGAATTTCGTGCGCAGTAAGGATGCGCAGAAACAATTGGCGCGAACGTCCTTAAGCCGCCTTAAGCAGGTTGTGCTGGTTTTTCACTTTATGAGGTAAGATCCCTTCTAACAGGAGTCCTGTTTCTGCTCACTACCAGTCCAGAATCCACATGTTGCGTCAGATTATTTTTTGACGTCATTACATCGTGCCTTTCTCTCTCTAGGTCAATTTTTTATTATTGCATTTTCTTTTCTTTGTTGTATATATTTTTATTTTCCTTTTCATTATAAGAACCTTACACGTTCTACTTCAGTGTTTCCGCCAGAACGCGCCATTGCGGGAATCCAGCGTTGCCTCCAGTGAGAGAAACGAAAACAGGCCAATTTTACCCTTTCCTTTTACAAGACTGCAGGCTTAACACAGGCATCGTATTTTAAAAGCCATCCCTAGGCTCTAACTTGCGACCTATACGGTCGCCAATGTAACTTACAATTCATCCTTGGCGACCAAAAATTCTGGTTTAGTCGCCATTATGGCGACTACACTTCTCTGTGTTGACGATCTATAACTGTTATTTTGTCACACAATACGTCCTTATAGAAAATCATTTTGAAAGATCTTTGCTTTAAAAAATTCAACACAAGAAAAAAATATCAACCCACCCTTTTGCTGTGCTCTATTGACCCTCTCATGTCGAAAAAATTTCCAAACTCAAAATAACCTGACCGTGATTGAAATCGCTCTAAAATGCATTGCAAGCCCTTGATCATTGACTACATCTATGTATGCCAATGGATTGTGTTGACTTGTAATGCGCGGATGGTATTAAGCTGCGTTTACTTTACTTGGTATGCTAATAAATTTTTTCCACCAGTAGCTTTCAATTTCTTGGTCCTTTTTCGAAAAAATTGGCCCCTAACTGAAAAAGTCTTCAGGGCCACCTTAGCCCTAAAGTAAAATTTTCTGTCTGAAAGGCACGCTCCTGCTACAGATCTTACTATAGTGTAGGACCTTTACCCTTCCTCTCAAATCTCCCGTTTAGTTAAGTCCTTCGTCTTAGATTCCAAGTATACTGATCGGCTGTACGAATTAATAACAATACATTTTACACTTACAGAAAGCAATATATTGGTAACGACTTTTAATGATCCCAACTCAATCAGTGTCCGTTTGTAAAGGTCATTAAGTTCTCGTTGAATGAGTAAAATGCCAATAAGTTAAGGAATAGTTCTACGTGTTTAGGCTGAGCATTCGAAAGTCTTAGTCTAGAACTGTCCACGCTAATGAAAATATCTTCCATAAGGCATAGAACTTTCCCATGAAATAGTGGAAATAAAAAGTGCAAAGAGAGGTCAAGCAACATGAGCAATCAATTAGTGGGCCTAATAAAATCACCTGCATCTTTATTAACAAGTGTTTTCACTTAAAATAACAGTACAGGAGATACAGCCCTTGTCGGTGCGCTTGTCGTTAGTTGTACAAAATATGTATTAGCTTTGCGGAATGTAAGTAAGCATAGCGACCATTTAACGAATTGTGTGGCATTGCACGAATACATTGAAATCTAAAACGCTCTCATAACGGTCTGTTTTGGGGGTTAACTATGTGATTTAGATGGTCGTGTCGGCACTTACGCCCGTATCACTTACTTATCACGCGACTTTGTTGCTCACACGATCCCATGGAATGTCCGCCTTACTTTAAAAGTTATTTTTGTTCTTGCTGTGTGGTAAAGGTGCTTACAATATTTACAACTTTTGAGACCTTTCGCAATTGTAACTCTTAAAATAAAAAAATAGCACTATTCTGTATCGATCGCGTGACCTGATATATGGCTTCTGCAAAAATCTCGAAGGAGAGCTCTTAACTGGATTAGAACACCTGTTCTCCGAAATACCCACTCTCTTGTGTTTGTAAACATAGTATCGTAGCCTATCGCGGGATAAGTTCAGAAGAGGACAACACGTGCTTTTCGAAATACGCATAATCTTTGTTTGTAAACAAACTTGCGTAGACCGTCGCGTAGTTAGTTAGGCAGCTCGGAAGTCTTTAATAGTATTTCCTTGTGGCAAACACAACAGACTGTATTTTGGTAAGTTGCATTGCAGTGGCACGCAAAGTCAAATGATAACAAACCGTGTGTGGCCTTCTACATGGCCCCATTGACAAAGTATATAGAATCACCTTTAGAGGAAATAGCTTGCGTACCTTAAGTTATCTACCGCCCAATAATCGATGACCGGAAAGCCGGTAAAAGCACGTATTGATTTAGCGTGCGCAAAGCGCTGAAACGAATGTGCATTTCTTCCCCGTCAAAATATTGCGCAACGCTACTATTACCAGTCAGCATTGCGCAGCCTTTTGGCGGGAACGAAACACGTCCATAAACAAAGCTGAAAATGACTTTATCATATCCAGTGTCCAAGCCAGTTTCATTTAGAAATTCGACGAGTGCACTCCATTTATCTATGATTACTCTTAGTACAGAAATGTAATTGGTTGAGCTCAGATTAAAACGCTGTTGCCGTGTAGAGTCCTGACAAATTTCACTTTTGTCCAAATTTAGAAATGCAGACAACCGAGCTTAATAAGGAAACGCGATAGTGAATTATGATAATAATTAGAAAGTTGAGGAATCACACACAAACGTTATTTGAATGATGTACACAGCGGAACAACTCTTTACAAGATATCGTAGATGTCTCCACCATCAGTCCCAATCTCAAGCATATAAACTGTTGCTCTTCCAAAGTGTTACTTTGAACACACCTTTAACTTTCGATGTTAATCCATTTAGTTCAAAAATTAATGGCAGGTAAAAATGTTGCCATTAACGGGAACGGTGTTACTACACTGCCTTGAAGAACGTTAGGTGCTTGCAAAAAAGGGCACAGCCACTACTCATTAACGTCGTTATAATAACCGATATTCTCCACTCAAATTAGTGCGAGCATATATTTGTGAGCTCTTTTAGACTATTACTCAACCCCACCCCCACTGCGGCATTTGGCGCCATAAGGATTTGTCATTTTGTTTAGCATCTCAATCACGATATTCTGAGTAAAATAGTCTTCCAGCAGACTGGCATCCAACAAACCCAGAGCTGGACTGAATGCAGAATTGAGATATTTACAGCATACGACGATCCCCCAAGTTGCTCTCTTGCTCTAGCTACTTCCCATGTATCTACAACGCATACTGTAGACATTCTGTAGACGGACTACACACAATTATTTGACATAACTGAGTTGTTACCGGAAGACAGTGATACGTGTGGGAGGTGATTTACGAGTGTTTTTAATAGGTAAACAATGTTTTTTTTAATCATCAATAGTTGAGACTTGCTAAGTTGTAGGTAAATTATGTCTACGGTTAATATATACTAGTTTCTGAAACCTTTTAACACATTTTGTACTCCTTTTAACACATTTTGAAGTGAATCTCGTACTACAAATATTATGTATTAGCAGTTATAAAGAAGGAATATTACACAACTAGGATTGAATTTATCATTAGCAAAACCGAATAGCATGGCCGTCACACCCGTGTTCCATATAGGAGTGTTTCCTCCTTATCGATCAATCCTTGGGGGATCTTCTTTATGAAGAACGAGTCATACAGGGAGTCAGCTTACTATACAAAGAATACCAATCGAAGTCAGAAAAGAGGTATTCACTATTGATAAAGTCACAACTACTAAAATTGATTTATTCCGGCACTATCTAGATTATTTTACGTTATCTGGGGTGCCATACCACAACATACGGTGTCGATTTCGGCATACTTTGCGAGTCTTCAGTTGCCACAAACAAGTAAACCTTCTCTACGGAGGATTTCTAATTTTGACTCAAACATCTCTAATTTTTGTCCTCCTTTTTTTATTGACTAGGAAAAGTATCTCTGAGAGCGGACTACTTTTTAAAAATTGGTAGAGTAGGAAAACAAACGTAGAGTTTTTGTCGCCCAAATATAAGTACTTCAAATAATCCTCTGGTGATTGATGTTAACTTCCTTTATGCCGTGATTATCATTTTTTCCGCACCGTCTCTAGCTTAAAGAAGTTTTTTATTTCAACACCTAAATTTTGAATTTAAATGTTTAGGTGTTATCAGGTATCATAAACAGCTCCGATGAAGGCCGCCACTCTTGCTCAGTCCACGCAATACCTGCCAAATTTTCCATCACTAACTCATTATTTAATTCTCACCCAAACTAATTATGGCTCAGGAATCTATAAAGAACTTGAGTGTTTTGAAAAGGTTGGGTAGGTGATTTGGGACACCTTCACGTACTCAACTCCTGACCCAGAACTAGCATTTGGTTGCTTTTCACAGTCATAACACTACGGTCTAGTAACATAAATAAAATTTAAAATAAATTTTTGGACCCTCATTAGTGTCCCGTTAGAGTAACAAGGTCTGTTATCGCTGCACGGCTAGCATACCACACAATTAACGTTTAATTGATCAGACCTTAAGCAGGCTCGATCGCGTTGTGGTCGAGCCCGAGCTCGAACAGAACAAGAGAGTGGGTGCCCAATACGGACCTTCACGGCGGTCGAAACCGAGAAGTCCCAAAAAGGTACAGTGTTTTTGTCGTGCAGTAAAACTATCGACACTGCAATTAGCGTTATGATTCTCTTACCATAGAGGTTTGCAGCATGAGCAGTTTGAACTGTTCAGATGCAACAGTCGAAAAGCAGCTTGTCGTGAATATTTTACACCACGATAAACGCTTCAGGGTGAATGGATACCGTTTCGTTGCAGGTGTTAGCAGTTATTACCATTTTCACAGTTGGTGCTTAGGCAAGCTTAGGGCGTGCAAATTGTTCATAACTATTATTACCAGACTTTTTGGTTTCTCCGACCAAAAGACCAAAAGCGGACTCTGCATTATCCAAACTCCTCATTTCCCATAATCCTCGTTTTGAACTCTTCTTGTTTTAATTTGCATACTACTTATTTTGCACTCTTCTTCTTCCTATATCACAATGAAATTTGACTTTACGTACCAGTATCTGATGATACTGGTTCGGCTATCCTGTTTGCCTCACACTATGATCTCGATTATAGTGAAAAGTCTTACCCCAAAGAAATGACTTCTGGGTTAAAAAGATGATATTAAATACTCTCAGTACTATCTGCAAAATTTATTATTGACCTGTACGCAAATAGGAAACATTAAGATAACGGGAGAGAGAATTTAGGCACAAAAATATACATGTATACTAAAAAGACTTTTATTGAAAACCGGAGCCTAGATTAACAAACGTTTAGTGGGTGGCTGAAATTAAAGACAAATTTCTATTACCTTTCTGAAACGTTTCATCTAAAGCCCAGAGAGAGGTCTAAAGCGAATATATTATAGCAGCCTATCAGTAAGCCTATCCGCCTATTAGATAAAGCCACACACAGGCTCCTGGGAAATAATCAGTACGAGAATTATTCGAGCAGCCAATGAGCTGCTTGTAACCAGGCCTGGGTTGAAACCTGATGCCGACAACGTAAGCCGTGCCGCCAGTACTTAATGTATGTCACTCATTGATTTTATAGACTTCAAAGAGAGACGACTATGCACAACAACGACACTGGAAGAATTGAAGTGGAATAAATCAAACGACAACACAGCAACATGGAGTTACAAATATATCAAGTGGCAATTTTATTGACGACGCTGTTTAGCGGATCTGACACGAGGCCTGCCGCCTCAAGACAAACTTCAGTGATTCGACTACAATCTGCCGTAAGTATAGTGCTGGTTGTAAATATTGAAGTTTAACAGGGTCATATGATTGCTGCCGCAGCTGCCGCAGTAGTATAACTGAATGACATGGGTCATGATCGCCTGACATCACGTCAAAATAATGTTAATACATTGCTCTGAATTAATCCGATTTAGGAAAATCGACGTAGTTTACAACTTCAAAACCTACAAGAATACACATCATCCAGACATCAAGAGTTTTATGCACGCCCACCAGCAGTGGAGAACGGGGTCCATAAATCATCGATCTTGAGACGAGCAGTTATACAAAGGCTAAAAAGAACTGGAAAGTTACGTTCAGAATTTTTCTTCCCCTCCAAAACTGGGCGCATTTTACAGAAGAGCAAGAGAGTCACACAAAAGAAATTGCAGTATCTGACTAAATTTCACCTGAGAAAAGCCACCGCAAATGTGGTTCGCAATGGAAAATTGAGACGCCGCCGCTATGTGCTGCAAGGTTCCCAGTGGCCTGTAGGGCCTTCAGGAAAAATTACCTGGAATGTCGTTCCGAGTAGCGGTCCGTTGAGCGCCAGCCTATCCAATGGTGACATTGTGAACAATCTAATAAAAGCATTCAGGAAATGGGCAGAAGTCTCACCACTCGTATTCCGAAAGGTTGACTCATCATCCACTGCCGACATAACAGTAAAGTTTGTCACAGGTAAGGAAGGAACTTTTCGTTTGATAAGAATTTCCTTAGCCGATTAATTATACCACGTGCAGCGTAAACCATGGTGTTTTTCTGCCAAATGCGTGCCTCTTACCGCCCATTCTCACCTAACCTTGAAATATCAGTTAGTGGTTTTCTTGCACACTGAAATCCTTATCAATTAGTCGTAGCACGACTATAGGCCAAACATGCAAAACAGTCAAATGAATTGTCATGGCATCTCAAACCCTCGCCTTTTTAACGTCTTTCATTAGCTTCAGTTGTTGGCTCTTCGATATCAACACCTTTCTTAATTATCGAAAGACGTTTAAGACGACAAAAAAGGACTAGTCCGATAACCTTAACTGATTGTGTTTTTTCACTAAAACGTTGAGTTTTTTAATTTAAAAAGAAAGTTTCTTTTTACAAATCTATGACATCGATGTTTGTTGTGGTTTGCAGTTGCGACACGGTGAACATGTCACAGTTTCCGTTCCCGCCATGAAGGCATATCCCGGTTAGTGTTTTGAGACCCGATATTTCCGTTGTTTTAATAAGGTCGTTCCGTCAGAAAATCAAAACCATTTCCACATCTTCATTTCAATCATAACATTTTCTCGACGTTTGCAATGTTTTCTCGATGTCTTCCTACGCCCATTTTAAAACACCAAACTAAGAAGAAACTATCGTTTCCAATTTTTATTTCAATCTTCTTTCACTGCCTATAAACGCTCACTTTCTTTAACTTTGCGCAATGAATGATGCAATAAACCGGGAATGAGGTTTTTTCCTGAATGCAAGGATGTCTCTTGCTGACCTGTAATATCTTGGTACGCAGGATGCATCACTAACAGCTAAATCACTAATACAACAAAAATGTTGCCTTGCGCGTTGTGGGCCTTAGCAGTCGTTTCGTGTTCTAAGCCAGATTGTTCTTATCCCTCTTATCCCCACCCTCGGTCCTGTTACGCAATGTCTATCTAATATTTTTATTTTGTCGACGGGAAGTCTTAAAATACGAAAACCAGTGCGAAGCCCTTTTCTAATACACATCAAGCCAAGTTGATGGTTGCCAGAAAGATTTCTTATTCTAGCTTTTACATCCGGTAGCTAATTCTTCAGTCTGTACCCGGAAATTTACTTAAACAATTTGTCTAAACGTCTTGTTCTTTTTCCAAATCTCTTCATCGACGTCATTAGCAGGGCAATGGACTACAGCTTGGCACTAACTTGAGGGCAAAACACCTTTTTTAGTGTCATCAAAAGTATGTCCCGGTATTTATTAGGTTTTCCGGTATTTTTCTCAAGAAAAAAAGCGCCAGCCTGTGACGTGCAAGTATTCATCCTCTTTTCTCATCCAGAATTATCTTTAACCGCTGTTAAATTTTGAGCTTCTGATTTATTTTTTGATACTTGCATTCTTTCATCTTTCATTCTTTCATCTGATTTCGTGAAGACCATGCATGGGTAACCTGTGTAAGCTAACGGGCTATGGGGGAAAGAAGTGCAGGAAAACAAGACGAAACTCATGAGCGTTTGTTGCGTGCACGAATTACTCTTGACCATTACTGCTTGACTATTACTCAGGCGCATTTTCTACGCGTTGCATGTGGATAGGTATTTTAAAAAGTTATGGCTTAATGGTTTATAGATAAGTAAAACAACTATCCGTCTGTTACTGATATAATGACTAAATGAGAAAAATGTAAACGAACTGTTGTGCGGCATAACCCTAAAGTTTAAACTTGTGTGTACTGCACAACGGCCCTTTTCTATCAAACCGAAGAATATGTACTTGTTTCTCTGGAATGTAGCTATCGATTTCAGGCATGCCACCGATGATGATTTGCGCAACTGATTCTGGCAAGGCCCCTTAAGGCAGGTTTCTATATGATGATTGCTATGATCATATTGGTCTCAACTAGGGTATGGCTTTCCACTCTAGTCTTGAATTAAGTATATTTTCTTTACGAAGAAGCTATTTGTTCATCGTTATCGATAAGACCATCAACAATAGTCCTTCACAAGCTACGCAATTTATATTCAACATTGGTCTGAACTAGGTAACTTATTATAAGACAGATCAGAAACAGGGTACTGACTTAAGGGTCAGGTCTTAAATAGGGCATCGAATTTTTGTTCAGGTCATAAATAGCGAAGGGAAAATCGCAGATTTTGGTCTTTATAGGGTAAGGGTTTTGGAAGCGGGCCGCACACTCCCACCCAATTTTTCTGGTAGCACCCCCTAGAGATCATATAGAAACCAGCCTCTAGCTAGCTTTTTCATGTCGAAACATGCACTGTACCCGACTCAGTGTAACACTACAGTTGTAGGATATTACTTCGTCACATTTTCAAACCTGTGTAGCAGGTGTTAAACTGCCTTGTCTGCTTTATTTACTGTATTTGGCGAGAACTCTCCCGCCGCACCTTTTATGGTATAATAATGTAATTAAGGTTTCGACAGCACAAGGAAATTACTCCCAGACACCGTTCCCATATCTTCCGGCCTTTTATTAAGTTTTATCAATACTGGCAAATAGCTACGTAAAGTGATTTTTCCACTCAAAGCTGGATGAGATTCAGGATTACCGGTTCCGATCTCACTTACGCGCTTGTGTTGCCAAAATCAACCTGGCTGCTTCAGATGGAAGCAAGCCTCACCGGGAAATAAGTATTTCCATCAAACAATTACTACAGGTGTCGGAAGCAGTCTAAGCGACTAACCCCTCTGTATATAATAATCTCTGAGATTCTATAATAAGGATAAGAAAAGTGTTGAATAATGGCATCTTGCCATTGAAATTTTCATTCTTTCTCTCCAAATACCTCTCTGTTTAGTTCATGGCGTATATATGATTTAAATTGTAAAAAAGAAAATTGACGTCGGTTTTTTATGTGTCTGTCCTCTTATTGATGATAAATTGCCTCATAACATTGTCAAAGTTTATACCATTGTCGTAAAACATAGAATTTTGATAAAGAAATCAAAACAATATTTTTTATTCAACCAGAAAAATGTTCCCTAGTTTCTTTACCAGGCGATTAACATGCAGTTATCCCTAGATTCAAATTGGCTTGTTTGTGTCTCAGTCCAATGTTGATGAATCCAACGGCCGTACCAACGAGACTTGTTTCTCATATGAGCGGATTCGTTATGTTCGAGTTTATTATTCCCGTGTTGCACTCTGTTACTTTCCGCAAACTCCCCGAGTGGGCCAACAACTGAACTTTTGGAAAACTCGGGAATTAGATCATTATATTTGCGAGAAACAAAGTAATAGATATGACAATCGAATAAGCGAAATAAATTGCTTTTAGTTTAAGATACATCTTAAACCTTTGCTTAATTTATTCTGTTAGGAAATCACGGAGACGTGGAGCCTTTTGACGGTCCGGGCGGTGTTAAAGCCCACGCTTTCTATCCACAACATGGAGGAGATATTCACTTTGATGACGACGAGACGTGGACCAGCGACTCTTTACTTCCGATTGCAGTGCATGAGATTGGTCATAGCCTAGGACTGGCTCATTCCGATGTGCCAGGTTCCATCATGACTCCAATTACAACTTCCTTGAGTAGCAAAGCCGTACTTTCCGATGACGACGTCAAAGGCATACGTGCGATATATGGTATGTAACACTCCGATTCTCTGACTTCTTTGTTTAACATTTTCTTGAACTCGCGCCATTCCCGATTGGGGAAATGTTGAGAGATTGAAAGATACGTACCATTGGTAGATCGTAAACAATTGTCTAAATCATGTTTAAACCAATAAGCCCACTCTATCAATCATTGAGAGAGTGCGCAATAATTCGCATTTTAATTTCAATGTAATCTAGCATGTTTAAGAGGCAATTCTTTGGGCTATTTGGTAGTTTCAGCCCGAAATCGCTTCGCATCCACGTTGGATTACATTGTAACGCAAATGAGAAAAACTAACCGTGAAAAGGGTTATGAGATACGCTTTATACGATTTCCAGTCCGGGCTCGTTTCACCATTGAAACCCTTACTTGAAACGATGTTTTGTAGTAAGCGTTATTTGATACAAAAGTGTTTCGCTACATATGGTATATTACATACATATCTTGTCAGGTTCTAGAAGGTGTTCCGTTTCTCTTTTTGAAGGTTATTGTAACCCTAGCGTGACTGCCATTGAATCCTGGATGGGTGATGGTAGAAGTTACATTTTTAAAGGGGATCGTTTCTGGCGCCTCAAGGACTACGCCGGTGAGACCGATCGTAGTTACCCCAAAACGATATCTTCGACTTGGCCGGGCGTTCCAGATGACATCGATGAAATTTTTCTTTGGGGACACAACTGGAATACCTATTTTTTCAAAGGGGATCAGTACTATAGATTTGACGATGTCCTAAAACAAGTGAACTTGAGTTATTATCCCCAATACATCTCTAACGGATGGCCTGGACTGCCGTCAGATGGAATTGATGCCGGGTTCACTTATAGTGATTTAAAAAGCTACTTTTTTAAAGGGGATCAAGTGTACCGGTTTGATAACTCCAATGGCCAAGTCGATCCTAATTACCCTCAACCAATAAGTACGGAGTGGCTCGGTCTCCCTAACAACATCGATAGTGCTTTCCGGTGGTATTGGGATGGTGCCAGCTACTTCTTCAAAGGTGATAGTTATTATAAGTGGGATGACAGTGCAGGAATTGCAAGTGGTCCTTTTTTAATTGGGGATAATGAATTTAAGAACATATGTGACGTTTAGGTTAGGTTCGACCTCGTTTTTAACTGTATTACGTGCGAGTTACTGTTTGATCAAGTTTAATCTTACATATTGTGTGATAGCCTGTCTGAATTGATACTGAGCTGCACGGTCTACTGATGAGACTCAGGAGGACTAAAGCAGCCTTCTAACTGTTGAATGCTAGCACTAAATACTTTGAAAAGTCCTCTCTCTCCAACCCATTGGAACGGTGAGTTCTTGGTAAAGCCTAACTCAAAGCTAGCCGTAAAGTCAACGACCCAACTCTTTTACTTTTCAATCATAGTTTTCCAGATCAATTACTAGTATTTCTTTACTGAATTACAACTAAGCGTATGCTACGTTTTTTCCTTTGAATAATAACACACAAGATGCGTTCGACATTGCTCAGTGATCCTAGAAGAATGTGTTGCATATGAACCTTGTAAATGGCCGTGAGAAAGGCCCCTGGGGAGCAGGGTTACACAGTGGTTATAGCGTTCGCCTCCCACCAATTTGGCCCGGGTTGAATTCTGATTCCGTTATAATAAGTGCCGGTTAGGTTTGTTGCTGGCTCTTGTTCTTGCTCCGAGGAATTTTTTAAATCGAGATTGATACATCAATGAACACCTGAAGCCGACAAATTCAAGGGTTCTGAATAACTTGCATACGGCATGTTTATGGCATGTTCGTTCAGGACTCAACCACTTTGTAAGATTTATAAGAAGTTACACCGTTTTGTAAGTTGTATCGTTCATTAGCTGTCGGGACATAGGAGAGACTTCTATAGAGAAGTTATGAAATTGGGGTGTCTGGAAAACCCGAATAGCGAATAGCGAACAGTAGTGGCGAATAGCGAATAGTGGTGAATAGTGGCGAAAAGTCGTCAATAGTCACTGCTTTAGTTTAGCACTGACCTGGATTCGTTGAAATTGATCAAGTGGAGCAATAGTGTTTATCCGCGGACGCTGATGGATCGAACAAGCTGGAGGAATTGCATTTTGCAGATATATTGTTTCCAAGGCAAGTAGTCGTTTGAATTTCATCATCTATGCAGTTAATGCAGTATAATTTGTAGCTGTTATTATAATTTTGGGCGAAAAACTTGTTTCAATTACTATAATAAGCTATCTTCGATTCATTTTAGTTAGTGCTCGAGTCGAGTTCAGTATTTTGATCGCTGGATTTCTCATGCATAATTGTTTGAGTCGTGTTTTCCTATTCCGTAAATTGTTAAGGCCACTATTCACCACTATTCGCACTATCTGCGACTATCTGCGACTATTCGCACTATTCGTACTATTCGCTATTCGCTATTCGGGGTTTCCAGACACCCATGAAATTGCATTTTTAGGCATACCCAATCGTGATTTGAAGGTTTTCTTTCAACTGAAACAATCATTTCATATATAGGAAATCTCACAACATGGCATAGAAAAAAACATTGCATAGCCAGTAATTTGGAGTAAATTAGTGAGGGATGCAAAGGTAATTTTTTCGCAGTCTTCTTCGTTTTCTGTAGTTTTTGGCTAGACTCTCTGGACCAATGAAATTTGATTTGACATGAATACGCTCTACATTTTGTCGTTTTGTGACACTCGTTGCGAGGCAACGTAAGAAGACTTTTATCGAGATTTTATTTCATATATCATCCTTAACAAAATATATGAAGACAATTGTACCAGAAAACCCCCACAGATTACTATGACGACGCAACAGTTTCGTTGTAAGTTGACTCCGTTTCTAATAAGTGGCAGATCCACGATAGGTTATTTCACCGATAAGAACTGAAGCTGTAAATATTCGGTGAAATTTCTCTAAATCATTTAATTGAATATGCTTAATACTTTACTCATCCAAAAAAAAACGACGAACGCAGATTCTGCGTGGGTATCACGGATGTTTATTTAATTAGCGAAGAGTAATTTGCTGATAGGGCTGAAGGAAGTATGATGCAAAGATTAGTGGTACAGTTAAAATAACGAGTACAATTACGCAGCAATTGTACGATGCAAATTCCCAAAGTATTGATACTTCAGTTAACATCTTCACTATAGCAAGTTAAAACAAAACTTAAGGATAACGTCTTTTGTGTTTAACTCTCAGTGTTCTTCGCAAAGAGTAAATCATTAACATAATGCTTCATTTAAGTCACCTGAAGAATGCCACTCATATGACTGATCTAAATATTAATTAATTGACCATTTGGGCAATACCAGGCCATGTTTTTTTTAACCAACAATGAAATTGATCTGCGGACAGTTAAAACGTTTTATTCAAGAAGAGATAGCGTTAAATTTCCACGAAATCTTCACAATGCTTTTGTGAGTTGATATGTTTCTTTACTTTGTAAAAAAAAACAACTCAAACTGTTCGTAGATTAGAGACGACAATTGGAGTACACAGCTTTTTTAGAGGTTGTTTCCTCCGGCTAGTTTATATATACATCATATTTAACTGCTATTTAAACACGTTAACTTTGAACCTTGGCACTGTAAAAACAATTTCCATTGTTTGCAAATGCCGACTGGACTTCTCTCTTGTATAGTTGTCATTATATAATACAGCGATTATCTTAGATGCAACTTCCATCATGTTCCATATTCCGTTTTTTTTCTGTAATCTGTTTAGATTGTAAATATGTTATTTATATCTAGTAATCACTTATTGTATATGTCGTAATTAAAAATAAAATTCAGGTAAAAATTAAATTCCTTTGTCTCTTAACCCTACTTATTCATTGATTATGAATAATTAGGGTTAGAAGAAAAAGGAAATTGAGAATCCAACTAGGTTAAAATTATTTTTACCTGAATTTAATTTTAACTACAACATATACGCACATATATTCTCAGGCTAATAATTCTACAAATAATTACAACTCACATATATTAAATACAATTGAAGGAGCTAAGTTATTATGAGTTCTTTTGGCCAAGTACAAAATTACATTTTTCAAAATTAAGGAAAACCTGGAAATAGTAGTTTACTAAGATAGAAAAACACCGAAGAGAAAAGAATTAATCAGAAAGGAACAGGGATTGTCAAGGATTGTGAATATAGACACATATTACCAACGACAATTCTGATGTAGTTCCTTTATGGGTGGGTGCCATTACTGTTAACACATTTTAGGGACAATGAATTGAAGCATTAGTAAGTGAAGAGGGACGTTTCCGAACAATGTCAAAATGACTTTGGTTTTGTAATAACCTATACGTCAATATATAGCTTCAATACTGTATCAGTAAAATCATGGTAACTTTTAATTAAGTCTAATGTTGTATGATTGGTAATGGTTATAGGACTGAGTCGTTGGAGTACAATTCAGGGAGTAATCGGGCGAGTGATTTGAAATTACGAGCACGATTACTCCTGAATTATACGACACGAAGTCCTATTACCAATTAATTGTGTCAATAACAAAATGCGAGAAACTGAGAAACTGAGAAATATTTAATACATCAGCCTAAAGCTCAACTTCCTAAAGCTGTCAAAAAGTCTTAATACAATATTAAATTAAATTATTCAAAATAGAAAATAAAAACCTGAACCTGAACCTGGACAACTTGCTCACTTGAGTAATTCTCCTTTATTTTGATTGGCTAACATGGGCTAGGTAGTTAAATTTTATTGGCTAGTAGCATTCAGTGCTTAATTTTCATTGGCTGTTTAACTGTCCGATTTGACTGCTAGTAATCGGACAGGTCAAATCGGACAGTTTGGTGCTGCACCAGCCAGATTAAGCAATAAATAAGGGCTGTTAAGAACCAATCAGATTCGAGCATTTTGTTATTGCCACAATTAATAGAATAATCATGTAATTGCGAAAATATCTTTAGGCTAAGAATCAACTTTAATCCACAGCGTTCTTATGGTGATGCTAAAATATTTAAAGCAATTTTTGCCCATCTCAGTTCTGTGTAGAGCAATGTATCTAGTACTATTCTTATGTAAAGTTAAAGTTTCTAAGTATTGAATAAAAGAAAAAGACCAATACGTTGTCCTGTCTGAGTTGTTAACAGATCAGTTGGAAACTTCAACATCCTCGCGCCAACCCTTGAGCATTTTTTCTTTGAAGTTTGGTTGTTCAAATTTCCATCTACCAGGAATACGTGGAAAAAATTGAATAGTACTCACTCTCGGATTGAATGCCCGATATTAACCTCTCATTTTTTCTTTCTGTTTTAACAGAGAAAATTCAAACCATAGGCTAAAAAAGAGTAAAAGGAAGTAGAATTTTACAAGCAAAACTGTACATTTGCCTTCAAAGATAGCACCACCATTAAACGCCCTTCTTTTCAAACCGCAATATTATAAAAGAACGCAATTGTTCCTTGGCGTCATCAAGCTTTTTGGCCATATAATTTCATGGCAACGTGTCTAGACACTCACAACCAAGTCCCTGTCTCCAGTTTGGTACGGTTAAAGAACAACCTCCGGCTGATGTCAAATTCTCACTACCAGTGGGCACACAGCCATGGGTAAACGCCCGAGTAAGTTCGGGATTTATTCCTAAGATGCTCTGTATTAAATATTATTAAGAGGGATGGAAAGTGCCCGCGATGACCATTTATAACGTTTTAAATATTTAAAAAATGCTGCAAGACTTTTTTAGCTGAAATCTATCTAGTTCCTCGGAGTTGTAGACTAACGTAGCTGACGTTATAAACCAAATAGTCTGCATCTGTTTTCTCTTTGCAGTTGGTATCATCTTTGGGTTGTCAAGCTACTTGTTTCTTGGCGTTGTATACCAAATTATCTACTGCTGTTGATTCTTTGAAGTTGGTCTTAGGGATGTCACGCTACTTGTTCCTCGTTATTTTAAACCAAATTATTTACTTCTGTTGTTTCTTTGCAGTTGGTCTTTGGCTTGTAAAACTACTTTTTCCTTGGCGTTGTAGACCAAATTAGCTACTGCTGTTGTCTTGCTGCAGTTGGTCTTTGCGCTGTCACGCTTGAATATGCCAAATAGCCTGCTGCTCTTCCCCCTTTGCAGTTCAGTGTCTCTCCGAGTATCTCATCCCTCTCGTACGCGCAATCTCAGTTTATATAACTCGACTGCCCAGGCAAACAACGTCACTCGAGTTGATTTATGTTGAGACAGGTACAGATTTTATTTAATTTACTCGAAGACACATTAAATTGCTAATAATGTCACAAATTGGTAGCTATAAACCTAAACAATTTATTTTGCCGATTAAAATTTGGAATTTAGTTTAAATTATGAAGCGGATGAACGTAGGTCTGCTGCCACCAAGTATCAGACATTTTCAATGTCTTGATATGCTGATGTTCTACTAAGAACCTCGATGCACTACTCTACGCTTCTACTCTATAAATTGATTTTGGCAAAGTCTAGCACTATCTATATGGAACAGAATAAAGGGAACGCGAAGAATACATAAGGTGGAACGGAAACTCGTCCGCTGTAGCATTATTGAGTTCGCATTCCCCTTCCTCTTTGTAAAGCTCTGATTTGTAATTGATCGTTTTACACGTCGGGGTATTCATACAAACCAATGCACAATGAGTCAGTGACGGCATGGATGTTTTGTAGATCACATGGTACAGAAGGACTTTCTGCTCGTAATTTATGAACGTCTGTTCTTTGCTGATCACATTCCTATCTTAAGACAAAAAAGAGAAGCTTTTTATCAGGCTATTCATTGAGCACAGTAGAACCCCACCATACGGCCACCACGTTGATACGGCCACCGACGGCCACCTCGTTACTATAGGCTCGATCACCAGCCGCTGTTCGGGAAAGGAGCCCGCGCTCCTCCCCCGAAAGCACTCGTTCTCGGGGAGGGAGGCAGTCCAGACACGAGAGAGCGGCGGAAATCGAGCCTACGTTATTACGGCCCGAAGGAAAGCTCAGTCAGTCATTTTTATTTATTTAGATAACCACTTCAACTTCAGATACAGTTACCCGCCATCAAATACGGCCAGATTTTTGTGGCCCGTTGGCGACCAGATTGACGGGGTTTTACGGTATATTCGAGGTATATATATATATCAGTGACAAAAAGTAAGACCGTAAACGAACGTAATTGTATGGCTGCATTTATCTTAGGGTTATTTTCCAAAGCGTTTTTATATCGCATCAAGTCTTTATTTCCCTACAAAGATAGGATTAACCGTTCCTTACTGTCAAAACTTGTGTATAAGGCTAGTTGTTAGGACTGCCAGGATTTATATTTTGGCCGGAAACAAGCGTAGATTGCAGATAGACAGATTGTGGGAGGCGCGGTGGCCTCATTGTTGGGGAAACCCTAACAAATTGCGGGGGAATGACCTGCGATGGACTAGTATCCCGTCGAGGGGAGTAGAAATACTCCTAGCCGCTTCATGCTACAGAAACCGGCGATAAGCTCCGGCAGCTTATGAGTCAGTCGACTTAAAGGCTTAAAAAAAGCGTAGATTGCACGACAGAAAAACTGAACATTTTAAAGCGATCACGCTACTATACTGATATTGCTGACCATGTCACGTCAACTGGTCTTAAAATGGGACCACTTTGATATACTAGCAAAAGGTCGGTCAGATACACATTGCAAGATAGAGGAGACTACTAATAAGGGAATTGAAACCCACCCTAAATGATAATGTTAGCAGCGAAAGCTTTATCTTTATTAGTTTGTATCTTTAATATGCACATTTTTCTCAGCTTCCGCCACTGTTATTGTTAATTAGTTACATATTTTGAATTTAAATTTCGTTGTTTTACTATGCCAGACAGTCACTTCCGAAGATGTATGTCGAAACATACAAAACGTCAAGTAAATGAACTTTGTTTTCCAACATGCGTTTATCACCGCAGTTTGCGTTTTATTTCTTATAAAGCTACGATGGCCAAAGAAAAAAGTATTTACTAGAGGCAATAAGCAGCAGCCAATAACAATCTACTGATAAATAACCCGAAACTAAAGTGTCGACCCTCCTCAAAACCTCCTCAATAAAAGAAAGTGTCGAGCAATTTGAGACTAAAAATTGAAGGAGGCTCTTATTTGAAATATAAGCTCATAATCATATGTTAAATATACGTTTCTCATAAATAAAGAAGGACCACGCCCATTTGGACACGCCGCAAGCAACTTTTCTCCTCAAAAACTAACACATAAGAATCGTTTAAAAGCAACCTGGAAAAGCAATTGATTATCGTATTCAGCGGATGGTTACTAGCCTGCGAACGGGCTCACGTTGGAACACAAGTGCATGTTGTATAGCCGTGAGCGCCTCTTCACTTGCCCATCGGCACATGAATCAAAGCTGAACCTCCTAGATTGTTACTATCTTTCAGACAGTTGGTAAGAGGTTTCAGGTGTGTGTGTGTGTGTGTCGGGGGGGGGGGGAGGTTATGGGATCCGATACGAAATGAGCGTAGATGGGATCGGATGCGATGTAGGCATATGGTGATGCTCCTTTAAAAAGAAATAAAAGTAATGTTACCTTTCCCTCCTGAAGGTTGCGCTTCCGTAAATTTGCACATGAACTCATACCACATAATACACGGCGTATCATTCCACTTGCCACTCGTTCTTAAAACGATCACGCAGTCACCCATGCCATTGTCGTCATTTGGTTCCCCAGTGTCCCAGTTGGTATATGTGACAGTGCTTCCATCGACCCACACAAACGTTGCCTCCACATCACTGTCGCTAAAGCCAACGAAGACATCTTTATTCCCTAACAGACTTCGTACAAATTCGTTTTCTTGGGCGCTGTGTATTGACACAAGGTTCGCACTGTCGTTTTTACAAATAGCGGAAGCTTCCGAGAAAGGTTTTAGATCAGTAAATAGTTTATAGCAAGCGTTATTCCATTCCTGCCATCCTGTTTTGCACTGGATTGAGTTGCATCCACAAGAGAGTCCAAGAACTGTGACAGAAAAACAAAAAGAATGGAGAGGAAAAAGAAATGAAATATCTGACTTAATAATATGGCGAACTTAAATTTTGTCTTACGGAACGCTGAGACAGACCAAATGGAATTCCTGTCACTAAGTTCGATGTTTTATCAACATGTTGTATAAAAGAAAGCAGTTTGTTGGTCAGGTGAAATCTTTCTTGTTCATGTCTGGCTGATAATTTCTGCTGGACTTCTGCACAAGCTGCCTTATTCGCGCTATTTAGTGGATGCAATGGCGTTAAAGAACTACATGCAGTATCACGATCATAGCAGCTTTAACGAGTTGACATGTTTGTTTTGCTGTATTAGAGAATACTAGTCGTGATAGCTTTCCTGTTGGGTCCGCCATGGATTAGCATAAAAACTCCACTCTAGGACATGCGATACTTTCACCTTAATTTTGACAATGTTATCTCTAGGATACAACCACTGGTGAACAGCTTGAAAAGATATTTAAGGCTTGTTATAAAAGATGAAAAGCAGAATGACTAGATCCAGATATGTTACGTTAAGTTTGATGGTCTTGAATTCATTTGTGCCAAAACCCTGGCATCTAAATAAAGCCATGTCAATTTTAGGTGCCGACCTGTCAAGGTCTGTATTAAAATCCAAATGGATCGTTTTAAATTTTTCTCGGCGATTTAATCAAGTTATTGAACTTGCTGAAATCCTATTAGGACGAGGATAAATGGTAATGACAATAACTTGAGCTCGGGTAAATCATTATTTAATGTTTAAGGGTTTTCTAGGTTTGCCTGGTGCCAATATTATTTCGCCACATCATCCGAGAAAACAAAACACGCTGAGCTACATTACAGTTTAATCTTTCACATCCAAGGCAACTTTTACCCAATTTAGATTTAGATCTTTCATTTAACGAAATATCGTAAGAAAATTAAAGCTAAATGTCATAAGAGTGTTTGATGAAAATCTGAATTTGTTTTTCTGTAACAGGTGATAGTTGAGCTGTTTTCAGAACCATTTAAATGTCTCCGGCCAAATCAAGAAAACCCTTTCAGGACAGAGAAATTGTCACGTTGAGGGGTCATTTTACACTTGCAATGATCAAACGTGTTTTAAATGTTGTGCAATTTTATTAAATCCATGTTAGAACACTGAAATGCAATAGTTTTGCCCATTATTACATGCTGAAATTAATCGTTCGGCAAGGACGAAAATTGAAAGTCTGTGTAAGATAGTAGTCCCATCTTCCCTCAACAACAAAGTCTGTTCTGAATATCTGGCATTGCGCTGAGTGTTTAAAGTAGCCCTCAAAATCGTTTTTGGAGGAAACCTCTTGCTCTCTTTGTTTCAAACCATTCATGACAAGCCTCGCGCACTTCAAAAAAGAGAGCACAATACAAACGTTCTGAATTCGGTCACAATATCTAGCAGCGATGTTTTTCTTTCTTTTTTATACTTTAAATTAGAGAATAACCTTTCCTTGAGGTCATTTGTTAAAATGCATCAATCACAAAAATGTCTCATTATTTTTACAGTAGGATATCATTTTCCGGAAGAAGTGAGACAAGCGTTTGCCAAGATTAAAAGAAACCCTCGAGAATTTTTGTTACACTGAAGCAACGAACTGATCTTACCAATATACACCTCGAACCTAGAATCTGTTTTCCTTTTGATTTTACTCAAAAAATAATTAAAATAGACATTTTCTGTTAACGTCTTGACTCGCTTAAAACTAAATACAAAAACTATTGTAAAAGTTCGTTTGGGGAAAACACCGCAGGTGTTTGTTCAAGAAAAAAAATTGGTTTGCGCAATTTTTTCGCGCTTGTCACCAACGGAAATAAAATGTTGTTCACTGATTTATATGCTTCACCATTCAGTTTTCCAAGGCAAATCTCGTACATAAGTTCGAATGCTTGCGAATTTTAAAGCTTACTTCTTTTATGCAAGCTTTCTAACGACTAACCGTTTCTAAAAAAAATAGCATTAAATGTAGGTCCCTTTTTGTTGAATTTTTACACCTTTCCGAATCTCTCTCTCTAAGCTTTATAACAGAAACGCAATTAGATATTTTTACGGCGCAAATCTTAAATGAAACTTTTTCTTAAGTAGGAGAAACATTTAATTTCAAGCAATAGTAAATGAAGGATGTTTAAAAGCTGAATGCAATGTAGAAAGTATTAACAAAATTCTTACTTGTAATCACAAGACGAACCACTGAAATCCATGTTCGCAGAGCCATCCTTCCTCAAGGAATGAGGACCTTCTGTCCAAATTGAACAACTCGCCAGATCATTTCAAAGTGAAACAAAATCGCCCAGCTTAATCTGCATGCTGAATTAAATTTACAAAGGAGCCGCTTGAGTTTGTAACTACGACTGAAATGTCAAATATATTTCTGAAGTACCCGCTGTCGGAACACATTACAACGTTACCATTAACAATACTTGAGCTAGCTGACGTCATTGGCTAGTAATTTTCTTATTTTTAAATTCTTCGTTACTATCTCTCCAAGCTTTGAACTGCTTTTGTTCAATGTACTTGAATTTGAACAAATCGTTCAATTTCCACGGTATTTATTAGACGCGTCGTCAATGTACATACTCCACGGAGGCAAGCAAAAAAGAAGAACTAGGCAATTAAGTTGAGAATTTTAATACCGGATAATAAGAACATAACGCTAAGAGGAGATTAGTTAAATCTTTTGTTGCTACCGAAGATATTATATTAAAGGAAGAATGAGGATAGTAGAATGGGAGCGTACTAATTGGAACTTACCCCTCCCCCACTGTCCTTCTCCCTCATAAAAGCGCCAAAATGAAGTTTTTGCCTCTCCAATGTTTCGTAGCACGCCAAGCTCTCACACAGAGCCCCTGCACGCTAGTGGTAGCTTGCTAGTAATCTAAGAGCACACAAACTCATCCACCACTTTTTAAACACATCGGTGCCAAATTTCAGCAGCGACTCATATCAACACTGTTAGAAGTGAGTCTCGATCGACAGGGCTTATGGAAGAACTGTCACAGGAATAGTTCTTGTAAACAAATTGCAAAGCTCAAATAGATCTCAGGTCATTTCGTTGAATTATACTGTAGCTCATGTCGTGGTTCATGCGTAGTGCTCTCAATAATAGCTGTATATAGTATATAAGTTTTTTTCTTAAGGGAATCCTTCTTAACTATAGATTAAGATTTGGGCCAGTTGCGCGTTTAGAATTTTAAATCCCTAACATGCGATCGTAGTCTATTGACACCGATTTGAATTTTCGGATTAAGAGGCCTTTTCATTTTGTTTCTTGTCACGTGACTGGTCAAATATGGCATTGCAGGATCCTTCAATCGAACAAAGCTGTACAAAACGTTTATCCTTAGCAGGTCTGGTTTTTCAAAATATAGCTGTTAGAAACTGTCCTTAGCAACAAATTCATGGCCAATTGGTAGTTGAGAAGAACACCCCTTACGACAGAGGGTTGGCTCTTTCGTTTTCTTTGCGCCAATAGCTAGTTTCCTTAAGTGGTCCTCGATAATCTTAAACCAATATTGATTTTCTTTTTTGGGGTATATGTTCTGAGTGAATATTTGTACTTAGTGGATTTTAATTTTATTTTTTTTAGAATGTCTATATGTTATTGTAAAGCGCATTTGATCATATATAAATGATAATTTGCACTCTAGAAATATTAAATATTATTATATTTATTATTATTATTATTTGTCAGCATTTTAGATTTGTGTATCGGAAACCTCTGCTGGTATTAGATCCTGCTTAATTCGTTTTCCTTGCTGCTGCGTCTAGGTAGGGAGAGCAATCACATGGAACATTATAAAATGTTTGACTAATTGCGCGCGCTGTGATTGGTGAGTTCGAGTTCATTATTTAAGCAATAGACCACAAGTTTCTATGGTTTATAGCTTGACAAACTACGCGGGATGTTGGAAGAACACGAGAAGACTTTGTAAAGAATTCTTCGAGTGTTCTTCCAACATCACAAGTGGTTTATCAGCCTATAAACCATAAAAACTTGTGGTTTATTGCTTAAATAATGAACTCGAACTCACCAATCACAGCGCGCGCAATTAGTTAAAAATCCCCGCGTGCTTATATAACTCAACAATGTACTCGGATGCGTTTTTTATTTCTTTAATATTATTTTATGATGGTGAATTGTTGGTAGCATCTCGAATTTCTCATTCATTAGTCATGATTAGCTGTTGCCCTCGTATGTTTCGGTTACCGCCTTGACAGAGTGAGTCACTTACAGCAGAGGAAAGTATATTAAATATCTTTTCTATAATAACTACAAACGAATTTGTATCTCCTAGTCAGTCATATTTTAAACACAGTAAAATGGTATAAAGAGGCAATATATGAATTCTCTGCATGCTGTCACTCCGGTAGACACAGCGCATTAAGCCGGAGCGGATTGGGAAACTCCCTGATCATCGTGGAAGTCTGGGGTGATTATCGAAGGGTCGCTAAGGGGCACTTACGGGAGAACTAATACACGGGCCTAGTGCAATGAGGCAAGACAGCCTACCCTCTGATCAGGGAACATAAATATGATGACCGAAGAAGCTAGAGTTTCATTAACCACAATAACGTGTAGGACCCATTGGTGTATGGATGTGCTCTGCTGCCCATCAATTCCAGTCAAGAAATCACCTTTGCTTGAAATAATTAATTGAGACAATCGTTGCATTCCCCGTTCTCGTTTACATCTCCTCGTCTCAAGATTGATGACTTATTAGACATAAAGCCCATAAATCATCGATCTTAAACAAGCAGACGCTCAAATTTCTCCAGTCAGGTGAAAGGGAGTGTATAAAACGCTCGTTATCTGGATGATGTATAAACTCGGTTTAAACTCGGTAACACCGTCGTTCAGGATTAATCATACTCTGCCAATCTGTAGAGCATGTGGTTTGGCTTCGAACACAGCGGCTTCGAAGCTCAGATAAGCCATAAGCCACAAGGGGCCCTGTAGGCGGATCAGGCAACATAAATACATAAATACACAAAATATAGGTTAAGGTGGTCTTATATCTTAAAAAATGGCGATGTACATGAATTAAATTTGTTGAAAATACAAGATTAAGACCCTTAACATTTGTCAAAAACATTTTAAAACGATCTAGGCGAATTTGCCTCTCGGTGAGTGTGAAATTTAAAGAAAGCACAGAGTGGTAACAGTTTTGTAACGACTATTTACAGTAAGAACATGATCAAAATATAGATAAGCTTTGACATATATGAACAATGACAGTTTAGTAAAGCTGTAAAGACAGGCAAAAATTACTTGTGCAAGGCTATGCCGGAATTATCATTACAGGCTCATTCATTTCCTTTATGAAAAAGGATATATTTCCTACAACTAACTGCGGTACCATTTCACAAAATAGAACAACCATTACATACCCCCCCCCCCCCCCCCCTCAAGATCCAATCGGCACCCGCACAATTTTTCGGTGGCTTGTTAAATGCTTAATCCATCAATTAAGAAAAATTTAAGTTCATTTTTCTTATACGTGTACTTTTTTACCAACTAACTTCACGCCAACATTTCTACTTTGGAAGGTATTCAAGATAAATTCCTGAAACTTGAGCTTATCAAACACCGTGTCGTGATGTAATAAACCAAAACAATCGAAGCATTTTAACGTCTGTCACGTGACACGAGATGATTTGTCTGGGTGTGGTGCATAATAAACCTTTTTCCAAATAAAGTAGTAGTTAAAGAAAAAAGTCTGCTCATTATGGAGGCATTCAGCAACGGTATATCATTATTATTATGGAAATCATGAGTGTTACAGTAGGAGAAATTTTCTTGTACAGGCACATTTGTTCACATTTGATCAACATCAACAGCAGTATTACCCCACGGCTTAATCTTGAAAGAAATTGAGAGTAATCAATGGTTATTTTTCTTATCTACCTTGCATGGATCCGTTCATCTTTTCGATATCATCTTTGCTGTTGATGTAGAATATCGAGGGGCCATCTTTTTCTCGCAGCCGAGATAGATTTTACCAGTGTTTGTCCTTCCTCTTATATGATTTGGCCTGGGTGAGTCGACGACTTTACTGAGATATCGTTGTGCACGATATTCACTCCAAATACCTTCCTAACATCTTTTCTGCTGTGTGCGCTAAATATATCATAAGTCTATAAAACCACAAACACTATTCAATAAAAGCATGACCCACCTTAGTTTGAGATCTGGCCATAGTTTTAGACCACACTGTTAAATCAGCACGGACACTAAAACGACCGTCATAAAACTGAGCAAGAAAACACATTCTCGCTTGCGCTATAAATTTTGCACTAGGGAGAAAAAACTTGGTCTCGCGTAACCTACAGTACGGACCGAGAAGACGAGGTCCGTATGAGATAGCTAAGCACTCATGTCTAATCTATCCTCAAATATTCTGAGAGCGAGAAATCGCCTTTGCTTTAGAAAATGAATTTATCATCATCATTATTAGTCCTTATTACCCCCAGTGGGGCATGGGGCCGCTGAAATTTGTCCTACATGAAAAGCTCTCTGTGTACGTTTCCCGTTCTCTATACAACTAGTCGTCTCTAGATTGATGCCTTACATCATTAAGTTTATAAATCATCGACCTTGAAACGAGCAGTTGCTGAAAATCCTCCTGGCAGGCAAAAACTGGAGCCGGAACAACGTGGAGCATTCAAACCGGATAAGTCACGCGTAGGTCATACAATAATGAGGCGCGTAGGAGGGGGGGTTCGAGGGGTTCGAACGAACCCCCTTTGGAGGTCAATAATGGAGGACTGAAAACACAAATTGTTTATTTTCAGCTTTTAGCAAATAGTGGGGGGATGGAAAACAAACTTTGAGTGTTGCAGCTTTTAAATTACCCTGCAAGAAATCGCTAAAAGTATCGGGAAAGTATTAAACTGTTAGGAGAATGGGTACAAGTGAAATGAAGTATAGAGTTGAAAAAATGGCGTCTAAACGATCAGCCGTACGATCAGTTTCTATTTTTTAAGTTACTTTTCCAAAGGTAAGTGACTAATTGTTCAACTTTTATTCCTTTTAGGCTAAAATTCGTAATGTTAGACCACAAAAGCGTGTTTACGCCGGAAATATTGTTGTTATGAGTAAAAATACCTGTTATTTTACACTCCTTCGAATTTGAAATATTGCCAATGCGAACACCCTTCAAAAAACCTCAGCTACGCGCCTGATAATAGATTGTTCGATGGTCTTAAGTTTTTTTAAACAGTAACCGCTATTGCCAGAATTTTCTGAACGGAAATCTCGGGGTTCAACACTTTAAGAGGAAATACGCCTTCTTTATTAGAAGTTTAACTGCATAATGAATGCTAAATGCTGTGGGTACAAGTCTACTTCAAAACTCAGAAATCAAACAAAGATCTGTGGAAAAGAACAAACTAGTTTTGCTATTTATTATAGTTTTGCGGTTCACAGGTGATTTTTTCCTCTACCAAATACTGGAAAACCTGACTTAAGTCATTGAATACCTTGACATACTAGGTTGACACGAATACTAGTGTTTTCCGCCCTTCAAGTTGGTTCCCTGCTGACAATTCATTATTTTTAAAAGAAGGGTTTTGCATTTTGCCCTTTCGATGCTATGTGCCTTTAAATGACAGGGCCACCCAAGCTTTTCTAACAAGAACATGAATATTTGCATGTGATGCATGGTATTCTAAATTTGATAGCACGAAAAAGGGTGTTTTCGCTCTCACGTTATTACCAAGCATTAATTTATAGCCCTGCTGATGGCGTCCACGAAGGGATTTGGACAAATTTGGTAAATTTGGGCAAGAGTCTCACCGCTGTACTAATATTGGCTAATATCGTCGTATATTTGGAAGTTAACCAATAGGTTTTCTGGCTCCAAGATTTGGGAATCTATATACCCCTCAACCCAATTCTTTAAGTAAATAAAACACGAGAATTGGATTGGAATGGGTAAAGATTGAAGAATTCGATACCGGATATACAAGCCAGGATGAAAGCTATGCGGTCAACCATCAACTTGGCTTAATACGGTTTAAAAAGGCAGAAAGTGAGCGTTAAGTCTGCAATCTTTCTTTACGTTCTCTCTTGGAAATGTTAGACCATTTAGACAAGATATACAAAATTAAATAAGAACTTATTGGTTCGAGTTATGACTTTCAAGGATTAACATCAATAAAAACAATCACAACACGTTGTCGATTCAAACGATACATAACCCAACGAGCAAATACAAGACAAATATCATAATAACGTTACAAGCAGCTGTTCGGAAAAGAAGCCGGTACTTCTCTTTATGAAACAGGAACAGAGATTGGACTCAAGAGGGCTGTGAAATAGAGCCTAGACAGACATCTAGACAAACCGGTCTACTTACAAGTTTTTAAACTGCCTGCTGGGAGGGCTACCAAGTCTAGCCATGAGTTACGCTCCAGCGAAACGTTCGATCTTCAAGGAGGTCCTAATCTGACCTCGATCGACAAAAGAAAAGTAAAACTTCGAGGAGCCCTGAAGTCGAATCCGAAACTACTTCTCTCCTCTTCTCCACTTCCCATTGTATCGACACTGTATTTTGCACAAAGGAAGTCTTAATTTCTACTTCTGAAATGAAAGTGAAACCACTGAAAGACAGTAGAGCGGTTTCCACGATTGGCTTATTTAACTCACGCCAATTTTTCGTCCAACCAATCATGACTCGTTCGCACACATTTTCCCGCGCCTTGCGTCAGCTAGCTACGCATTACTTCGAGGTTTGATTGGTTCACTGTATTGCCTGTATGACCTGTATCCTTTTTGATTAGGCAAAGTGACAACTTTGGTCTTGCTTTTACCTCCAAACGTTCATTACATAACTGAGATGCAGTTAGATTCAAGATAGTTTCAACGCCTACCCTATCTGCACTACAAAGTTAAGTCAGCTCCTAGATTTCCTACGAAAAATGGCAATCTTCGCAAAACATTACTGTCATGACGGATTTTCTGACACGAGGTGCGCTCTGTCTCACGGCTAGAGCAAGAGTGAAAATATAGGGCGTTGGCTAAACTATCTGGAACACGGTTGAGGCAACAGCCCTCAGTCAGATCCAATAAACAGTGTCGGCAATTAAATTGCCACTGGATATATTTATCACTAGCTCCATATTTCAGTGTCGTCGTTAGAATTATTCCAGTTAGAGTCTTCCAGCGTCGTTGTTGTGACATGCCGATGGCCATTTCCAAGGAGTGCCATCAATGTTTTGCCGGTTGTTTTTTTAGGACTCTGTTACACTAATCCTATTCCCTGTTGGCACATATATAAATTCTTCCATTGCGAAGTTATGTCGATCATTGAGAATGACACGTTCTCTCCAGTCTTAACGTAAAACATAAAGAAACTGCGTCCGGCGCATCATTCAACCACTAATTTGACATTATTGTCCAAGATTCTTTTTTGTTCATCTAATCTTGGTACAATTTAAGCTTACTGAGTATATTAGCAATATTTTAATAGCACCTTTGACCATCGTTTAACGCTAAGATAAGATCTTTAGGGTATGGCAATCAAGTTCGCCGGATTCAGTCTAGTCCCATGCTGAGCTTGGGTTCCAAGCAGAAGATACATTCATGAAGTTAATGAGTTGGTTAATGCTGCTAAAGACTTCAGGGGTGCTTATTAACGAGCCGGCCTTGCGACATCTACTCTATGCAACTTTGTTTACAGTTTATGAATTCAAAGATAGTGCGTATTTCGAAACGTATGGGTTTTCCGCTTTTGAGCTGATCTCACGATAGCCTGCGATACTATGTTTACAAACATTAGATAGTGCTTATCTCAGGAAGGAAGTGTTTTTATTCAACCAAGAGCTGATCACGCACGAATGGAATCACGTAGAATGGCAATCTCTGGTGTTTTTTTTTAAGTATTTTACAAATATCAATATTGTAAGCTCCTTTACCACAAAGCTAAATCAAAGAAAATCTTTAATAAAGAAAAACTCTTTAAGGAAGGCGGACATTCCAAGGAATCGTGTCTATATCAAAAGCAACGTGATAAGTAAATGATATGAACATAAGTACCGAAATGGCCAGTTCATTCACATAGTTAACCCTCCGAGGAGACCGTTACAAAAAGCGTGTAATATTTCATGCTTTGTTACAGTGATTGTTGCACACTCTGCTAAGCTATCATTTTTCAAACGACTATCAGGAGTTACAGCTTAAACAGCACGGAGTTATCGCTTAAATAGCACGTACCGACAAGTTCTGTATAGCCTGCACTTTTATTTCTTACCTGGGTTTCCCAGTGGGAGCCCAAGGTTAAAAATTCGTTTTTTATTTCTGCGTTCAGTCCCTGCTTAATGTCTCAGGGCATGAGCACGATTAGAGAGCATATCCTGGTAAGGAAGCACGACAACTATAATTTCTTCTCCGTTCACGCCACACACAAATGCACACAGTTTAGGGCAGACCCACACTAAACGTACATTGTCATAAACTTCGTACTCGTTTGATTGTAAATTGATTTCTTTAATTGATTCGTCCGGCTATAACAAAATTGACTTCGTATCGTAAACTAACACGACCTAACCTTCGCTTCGAAAAGGACTGATCAAAGTCTAATGTACATGCAATTATTGTAGTTCACGTGTCCATCAATCAACGAATTACTGTACAAACAAGACATTATCTGGTTTCAAAAACTAACGCAATTGTTCTCGCGTGAGGCCGTCTCCATATTTCCGACATACATACATACACAGTTTATTTAAGTGTCGGAGTATTTAACACTGTTGTGCTAATTGTGGACACTGTAAATAAGGAAACAAATATTACAAACAGAACAGAAATTTGTTAAGAATCCCAACTGGTAGGAGGCTGACCAGCTGGCTATTTACACCGAAGACAAAATCCATCCAGTGGCAGGGAGCAGGACTTAAACCCGGGACCTCCGGATTACAAGTCCAGCGCCCTAACCACAAGGCCACGCTTGCCTCCACGTTTTGGAGCGTTTTATGAAAGGGTCACTCCGAGGACTTTACGAGAGACCAATTCACGAGCGAACATTTCTGAGTGAGCCTATGGAGAACCATGCTATGAATGAGCTATCCAACGTTAATCTTGTAAAAAAGCATCTGCATAAGCATTATCGTGTACTTAGACGTGAGATTGAAAATTCGGCTTTCACTGCCAGAACTTTTATTAGTTTCTAAAATTTATTACTAATTCCCCAAGTTAACGCAGATATGCGTCTTGTTTTAGTAACAACACTTGTTGTTTATTTGACGGCACGCCTACCTGGAACAAGGGTGATAACTATATCCGTTTGTTTCACTATTTCCAAGTAAAACACAGGAAATAGTAGTACAGTGACTCCTCTTGTGTCCGGCATCATTTTCCATTCAATTTACAAGCAAGTTCAATGCTCGTGGGAAGATGTTTTTCTATGCATGGACAATAGTTTGAGTAAGCCTTCTGCTGAGAAGATAATCAGTTGTTTATTACTAACAACTGTTAATTTTAGTTCTTGTTGTGATCATCCGCGCTGGCTGTCCAACAGCTCACACATCTTTCCTTTCAGTACTTATTTTTGTTGTTCGTTTTGTCGAGGAACTCCAGCTGCAGTTTTAGAAATTGCTTTTGACGACAGTCCTGTTGTGTAGTGTTGCTGACTTCCCTCGAATTAAAGTTTAAGTTATTGCTTAGGGGATTTCGTTTAAGAATTATCCAGTTTCCATTGTTTTCATTTTCGCGTTTATCATCATAATTTTCTTTCTCTTCGTCCCATTGGTGTGTCTCGTTTTTGAAACTAGCATCAGTAGTATCAGTTTAGTCAGTAGACCAAGTAGAATCAGTACCCGTAGGACCCGTAGCAGCAGTGTCTCGAAGATAAAAGCTACTGAAGCCCAGCACACGAGACTCTCAGGACCTCTTCGCACTAACCGGCGGGTTGGCCGTTCATTAACTTCTCTTCTCCTAAAAATCATTAATTACGACACAGAAACTGCTTACAGTGCTACTGACTTGTATGTAAGTGCACCACTTGCAATACTAATGTTATAGGCCATATCCGAATTTGTTGAGACTTATCTACTGAAATAGCCGGCATTTTACGGTAGATTTCGAACAGATCGGTAGAAAACG
>OMLO01000141.1_pt1 | contig 37150 bp, 19 predicted proteins | sample 1674811 | NCBI WGS metagenome assembly OMLO01 (sample SAMN06265003, study PRJEB25207) | coral metagenome | isolation source: Coral host | place: Mexico:La Bocana,Puerto Morelos, Mexico | collected 2008-11-13
ACATTTTGGTCTGAAATTGGGTATGGTTATCGGGGGAACGTTCACGAAAGCTTATAAACTTATTTTTCTTCCCAGCAGCCAAGGCAAGTAACTGGTGAGAGAGAAACGGAAAGAGATAAAATATATCATTCCAGCTAAATTTTACCTATTATGTATAATCACGTACAAGGTCAGGTCTGAAAACGGGTATGGATTTTTGAAGCCAGGTCTGAAAACGGGTGTGGGAAATAGCATTTTTTGGTCTGATATTGGGCTGGATTTGGAGATTCAGGCGGCACACCCCCATCAAAAATTCCAAGGAGTACCCCCCCCCCCGGGTAAAACAACCACAGTAGGAAGAGCCGCGATCCTTTACACTTTCCGTTTGTACAAGAGGCAGCTTTTCACGCATTTAAAGGTGTGAAAAAAGGAAGAAAACTGAATTTTATTAAACTCACATCTAATTATAAAATTAATTTGAGACAATCGTCTCTACCATCCGATCGTACCGCTAGTAGTAAACATCTCGTGAAAAAACGTGCAGTAACAATTGACGAGGCATGATTAGAAGTTCATAAGAGGGCGTGGGGATTGCTTGCAAGCGTGTCGATAACTCGGTAATATAATTAAAGTAATATAATAAGATAAATAACTGGTGCAAATGAAAGATCATATATTTATACTGAGGAGAAAGATACGAATGTTTGATTGATCGTCGCAGTTACTCACACAACTTAATTTCATAACTGCTTAAGTTGTGTATGTAACTACGATGAGCAATCAAAAATTCATACAAATAAATGGTGTCATCCTGAGTTCAAAAGGAAAATTTCTTTCATTGGAGTGGTAAAGCTTTGATACTTTGTCCGGCAGAATTTGCATGAAATAGTGGCCCGAGGTCTCACTTACGTTACATATTGCCGGTACTATTAAAATCAGCTTTTTTTGTCTTCTTATCAACGAAAAAAGAGGCGACACACGAAATAGCTTTAACCAGCGTCACATTTTGACAATTGTTATTAAACATCGATGTACATGTTCCCTCGAGCCTTTCTTAGTTTGAAAGGCATGCGCATGTTGAAATAAAAAGAAATGAAAAGAGGCCTATTTTAATATACAAAGACTGTCTTAGCATGACATAAGCTGTGAGAGCTTGAAAAATTTGGGCCGAGTTCCAAATGAAGAAAATCTCATGATTGCGTATCATGATTCTACGGGACAGTGATGAGAGACAAATTAATGAATAACGAAATGTTTATTGGATTCGAGAGTTTAACTAGTGAAACGATTACACGTCTGAAGGGCAGGCTGTATATTTTGTCTGACGAAACTGGCGTAAATGGCTAGGGTGTGTTCCACACCGGTCACAAGAGGAAAAAAGTTCTATTAAAAAAGATGATACAATTGGTTTAAAACCAGAGGTTATTGCACCTCTGTAAAATTCCTCACTAAGATCATAAGCCCGCACTTGTAAAAAAAACTTGGCAGAGCTAATTTGGGCGCACTCGCTTTTCGAGCACTTCTTGAAAGAAAAAGCACAAATAATGAGATATAGAATTTTATTGAGCAATACAAAGTCGTTTGACAGATAACCTTTCGTGCGTATATTTGTATTTTGGTGCAATGCCGGAAGAATTAAGAAGAGATTTTGTTTTTAACGGATAATCGCTTAAGAGATGATTTGACAGCCCACAATGTACAATGCCACAGATTAATCCGTCTTTGAATTGTCAAGATTTATCGCTTCCGAATTTTTCCGTGCATTTATCATCTCAAAACCTTCGTATTAACAGTCTATAGAAAGAACCAGAAAGCTGAAAAAGAGCAACATCTATTTTGCCAGTAAATACTAAAAAAAGAAATTGTTTTCTCCCAAGACACTCCTTGAATGGGCATGGAAAAACTCTTTTTTTTAATCCGACCCCCCCTGCCAGCGCTGTTGAAGAACTCAGTTTGATATGCACGCAACACTAATAACGAAAAACTAAAAAGCCCCATAGCTGTTGAATTGAGCACTTATGCAATTAGGCATCAGTCCAAGACTAGCTTAGGGCCCTTGTGGCTTTAAACTGACTTTTCAGTTTTTAACGGAAAAAAGCTCAGTGGTCTCTATTTACCATCCAAATTCAGTATCAAATAACAATGCAAAGAATTTCTCAAACAGATTACCTGAAATTTAGTTTGACGAATTTTGTTGCCAGTTTCTTAACGACTCTTACTTTCTAAACTGGTGACCGATGAAAGTAAGACCAGGAACTGATACGACTAAATGTTTTTTTTTTGTGTGTGTGTGTGTGTGTGTGGGTGGGTGTGTTTTTTTATCGTAAAACTTGTTTCAACGTCCATATTGAACGGTTTCTCCTTGGAGGAGGGATTTAACTAGTAGAAATGGAAAAAACTAAAGACTGGGATATAGAGACTGAAAAGCCTTTCCGATTTCTGTAGCGGGTAGCAATCAGAGGTATTGCTCTCTCCCCTCCCCCCTGGATGACTTGCTGGTCTATCTTCTATGCACAAGTAGCTTTCTAACTTGTTTTAACTAAAAGCATTGAAAACGGTTTCTTTAGTTATTAAAAACCTTGTTCAGACTTGTAAAATCCTCAATCATTCGGCAAGTTCTCTAAATATAGAAACCAACGCCATATTACACTGTTACAAAACGTCAAGAACATTCGAGAACTCAAGAAATTTTCTCAAGTGTTCTCAAATGACTAGTATGTTTTGCAAGACTTCCACTTCTAATGTCAGTGCAAAATATGCCAAGACATGAATTTAAATGTGCAGGAGAGAAAATGATACTTGGTCTGGCCAGATTTGCGCAGTTTTATACCCTAATAAATACTGTTTTTAGCCACTCAGAGCACATAATTAAGCTAACTGAAGAATGGCTTTGGTAGTCTGGATTTCAATGTCGGGGCGGAGGTAGTGGATTAGGTGGATCAGGGAAAAATTTACTTCAACCACACATAGTCACATTAGTGTTAAGGAAGAACGGAGCTGTAACCGACATTATTGAGTTTACATTCAGTACAGTGCAGTTGTTAATTCACACCAAAATAGTCCCAATTTAGTCCAAAAACGAAAAGGATCCAGTACTGTTGAAATCTGCTACTGAGAAACTTAATTCAACCGAACTATGAACAACTATGAATAACGACTATATTTAACTCTATCAAATTTCATTTGCGTCTAGGTTTATATAGCGTCGTTGTCTGTCGACCACAGGAATTTTTCAACTGAAAGAACATTTATAATTTACAAAGTCTTTTAAATTCAATTGGCGCTAGGCTTTCCTCGAATCAAGATGGCGTCTAGGAAAAGGGCTCGAGAGGTCACTACGGTTATACGCTTTTGGAGACTGACAGTTTCTTCAGAAGCGGAAATTCGAAACAAAACAAAATCAGTTTGAGATTTCAAGGGTCGCTGAGCTCGAAAGCCGGACGGTGGGTAAGTGGGTAGACGATTAAGCTTAGATTCGACAAAACGATGGACAAAATCTCGTTAGAAGAAGTATGTAGTTGAAAGAGAGGGTCTTGAATAGATCAAGAGCGCCGCATTCCAGACAAAGAAATCAGTAACGCTCTGTCAGCTAAACAGACGCCGCGATGCGGGCTTTTTCTCTAGATATTTTTCATCAAAGGTTATTAGAAACAAACTTCGTTTACACACTGTAAGTGAAAATAAGTGAAATAGGACGAACAAACTAACAAATAAGGGCTTCGTGACTTAGCTGAGAACATGCCGTTTAACTGACGTGTTCTAGACACAAACAAAATGCCAATATGACAAAAATTACACAAGGAGAAAGGTGATTAGCTCAATCGGAAGTTTTTATGAACTAATGACACTGAAATTGCGAGAAATAAAGGGAGTGATGACAGATAATTTGGCACCTGTGCCGAGGAAACGCCATGTGTTAAATAACCCTTTTACACCCACACAAAAAAACTCACCCAATTATTCTTATTGTTTTAAAAAAAATGTAGTGATGTGGCTCTAACTGCTCCAATGAAAGCTATTGAGCAGCACACAATCTTTTCGCGTGTCTGTCTGTTTTTTTAATATCGATCTCAAAAAAGGAACATTGCCTTCTTTTGAACTTGGAATAGCTAAGGCTAAAGTTCTTGTCGAAGAATGGAACAGAACCAAGCGGTCACTGGCCTTTACTTGGCAATCCTTTCGTTGCACTTAAACCAAGGCAGATACCTAACTCATGTGTCATTTTACGCCTTTTAATTAAAGAAAAATTGTTAATTTTATCAGCTAACCTTTGCGCGTGTCTGTCTGTTTTCTCGCCGAAGGAATATTGTTTACTTTTGAACTGGGAAAGGATAGGGTGAAAGTTCTTTTGTAATAGTAAAACGAAACCTAGCGGTCACTGTCCTTGATTTGGCAATCCTCCCGTTGTATTTGAGCATACGTTTGTTTATTTGCTAACCTTTGTCCTTGGTATACACCACACACACGCAAAATGCCTTTCCTCTGTAAGTATTTTCGCTGCAAACCATCAATGGAAACTTTTAAACTTAATCTTTTTTTATTGGTTTTCAGTAGACTCGAGAACAGTAGCCGCGAGGGTGATGCGTATATCTTCTTCATTTATGTTTCAAAAAAGCAAATATTAACTTGTGATCTACCTGATATCGCTTTGATTATTTGATATATGCCCTCAAGTATATTACTAGAAACTTCATAGGAACAAAGTATTTTACTTTTTAAACAATAAGTTCTCAGTTTTCTGGCTGAGTGTGCGGAATAAATTGCGACTGAATTGGTCATTTAGCATAGAAAAAACAAAGATGCCGTAAGTCAGAAAGTCTCAAAATATGAATTCTCCAAAGTGATCTCAAGATGCCTTTATGATTTTCTAGTTTCTCGCTTGCATAACGTATCCGGACCTTGCGATAAAATTAAAAACTTGTAGAAAGCGCTTGGTATTTTAAGAAGTTATTCATGCGTTAGCAAATGGTATTGCTTTAATAGTTGTGATGGCCTTTTGATTGCAGAAAACAGCACCCTTATTTAGGTAGTTAATTAATCGCTGCTAACAAGAGAGGCCGATCATGATCAAGTCGACAACGAATCGACTTTTCTTCCCGATCACGCCTACTGTACTCGTGTAAGCCAACTTCCTCCCGTTCAATGGAATTTGGCGACTTTAAGCCAATGTGCACAATGTACACAGAGAATTTATTTCTACGTTTGGACATACCATCCACACCAATTCAGCATGGAAACTAGGCTTTTCCAAAACGCTATTCAAACCGGAGGAATCTGAGAACGACGCCCATCGCGCCTTTTGTGTTCGGGTGAACGGAAAAAAATGTTAAAACTGAGCCTTTCGGAAGCGATGGCATCACGATAACCTTGTGATTCACCTGACCGAGTTTTCCTCAAACGTAAATGCAATGTGACCGTGGATTGTTGCGTTTTACAAATTAGTCAGAAAAACATTTGAAGAGTTTTCAGGGTGACACCCGCTTCGCGTTTACAGTGAAATTGCGAGAAATAATGAGAGTGATGACAGATAATTTGGTATCTGTGCTGTGGAAACGCCGTGTGTTAAATCACCCTTTTACACCCCACAAAAAACACACCCAATTATTCTTCTTTTTTTTTAAAAAAAAAAACAATGTTGTGGTGTGGCTGCTGCAGGGAAGGCTATTGAGCAGCACACAATCTTTGCGCTTGTCTGCCGTTTTTCTGTAATATCTCGAACAAGGAACATTGTCTTTTTTGAACTTGGAATGAAACAGAACCTAGCGGTCACTGGCCTTGATTTGGCAACTGACTCTCGTTGTATTTGGACCACGGCAGATATCGTAAGTATGTTATTGTACACCTTTTAATTAATGTTAATTTTATCAGCTAACCTTTGTCCTTGGTATACATAACACACATTGTCTTTCCTTTTAAAGAGATTTTCGCTACAAACTATTAAAGAATGTCAACCTGTACAATTTACTCTTTTTTATTGGTTCTCAGAAGACACGAGGACATCATCTTATTTATGTTTCAAGACGATATCGTTAAACTAAAGTTCTAAAAAAATTACGACACGACCCGAGAAAGTAAATATTAAATGGTGGTTTTCCTGATATCGTTTTGATAATTCAATTTCTACCTACCCTGGTGTATTACTCAGAATTCCGTAGGAACAAAGTATTTTAATTTGAAAACAATAAGTTCTCAGTTTTCTGGCAGAGATTGATGAAATTGCCACTAAGGCTGCTGAATTGGTCATCAATAGCATAGAAAAAACATAGATGTCTTTTGCAATTCAGTAATTCAAAATTTTTACGATTGAAACTCAAAATATCAATTTCCCTTATGATTTATGCTTTTAATTTTTGTTCCCCTTTATTAACGTATTCGGAGTTCGTGATGAAATTCAAAACTTGTAGAAAGCGCTTGGTATTTAAAGGAGTTAAATGTATTGAGAAATGGTATTGCTGTAATGGTTGTGATGGCGTTTTAATCGCAGAAAACAGCACCTTCATAGGTCATTAATCGCTGCTAACGAGAAGCCGATAGAGTGGACAAGTGATGCGACTTTTCAAATTCCTAGACATAGTGTGAACAGGGCAGTGAAAAATTCCTTTTCAACTTTTTTTTTTTTGGTGAAATCTTTGGTTTCAGTAGAACACACAACACATAATTGATCCTCTTGGCTCGCTCGCTTTGTTTGTTGTTGAGGCTCTTGCATTTTAAAAGTTCACGCGTGCCAGTCACTTGAATTTGAAACCGAACCAAACTGTCCAAACTTATCGCAAGGAGAAAAGACACATTTCAACTTGTAGACAGGGCCAGCACTTTGCAATGAAAGAAATTAACGTGTCTTAATATGGAAATAAAAATTAAAACTCTATGAGCGTTGCTTTAATACCAGCTAGCTTTACAATAAGTTTATTCTGAAGCGAGAAATTCAAAATGCCACTTAGCTATGAAACCAGAAAACAAGATGGTCGGCGATGCCAAACAGTTGTTCAAAGCTTCAAGTTTCGTTTCACAGAAGAGAAAATGAGATGTTCTCCGGCAGCTGACATATTCAATCAGCTGTTAATCGGCTAGGGTCGTTTAAGAGTTTAATTTCCGTTGTTTTTTGAGCTGAAGTAGAGATGAAAACGCACAAAGAAGCACGACCGGAAGGAAGCTTAAACAGGTATATCGCCTGGCTAATCAGGATATCAAGAATACAGCCACATTTCCTTCCCTCGTTCATAATAAACCTCCGAATGCAATGTGCAAGGACGTTGAAACGATAAACTCGAGATGCTATCGTGTAAAGATCACAAATGTTAACACACTCCCTGGATATCTAACAGCTGAAAAATCATTTAAACAAAGATTGTAGTTGAACCTCGATAACAATCAGGTCACAAAAAATGCGACACCGGTTATTGGCTTGAACTTAAACAAAAACATGTCACAAGAAGCGACTAAGCTCTATGAAACGAAAACAGTACGACATGAAAGTACTTCACACTGCCCTGCATGGTCACACCCTAGGGCTTCATACGCACAATATATGTAGAACCACTTTGTACAGCATAATAAACAGTGCCACATGAAAGTACTGCTCAACAGCTTTCATTTGAATGGTCACACACTAGGGTTTCATCCACAGACTTAAAAAGTTAGAACCACCTTGTACAGGATAATAAACAGTGCCACATGAACGTGCTGCTCAATGGTTTTGATTTGAATGGTCACACACTAGCGTTTCATCCACAGACTTAATTAAAAGTTAGAACCACCTTGTACAGCATAATAAACAGTACCACATGAAAGTACGGCTCAATAGCTTTCATTTGAATGGCCACACACTAGCGTTTCATCCACAGACTTAAAAGTTAGCAGTACCACATGAAAGTACTGCTAAATATCTTTCACACACTAGGGCGGTCCAATGATTTTCAAGAAATTTTACTTTGGAAGTAGAAAGAAATGCCAAGGAGCAATTACTTTGCTTGCTGTTACTTAAGGGCTAGACAGGCTATATCCTCGTTTTATCGCCGTGTGGTGTCGCTGAAAACAAGATTAACAAAGGAAACCTTCCTTGACACCGAGCAAAGACGGCAGACAGGGAAAATTTCCTTTTAATTTTATTTAATAAATCCTTTGCTTAGACAGGCAGGAATGGCAGTTTTTACCCAATTATTAAAATGCACACTGATAATATTTAATCTCTGTAAAAAAAAGTATATTCGTTCTATCAATTCGATCATGCCTAAAAATCTCGACCTATGAGGAAATCGTGCTGTTTAATTTGTCTGGATTATTGCCCTCGCAGAGTCGAGCAGAGGTTATCCATTTAAAATTGTATTTATTGTCATTTTTGGAATCTATGGCATTTTCTAAGCTACAGATGGCAGTGTAATGAACTCGTACACCTTGCTTGAAGGTTGAGAAATATTCTGGAAGTGTTTGTAAGTTCTTGCGATCGAGTGTTAATCGTCATCGATATCAGTCATTTCAGAAGGTTAAGGTGTTCAGAAATGAAAGTGTACCCTCCGTAAGATAAACATTTCGCAATTCTGAATTTGTTCCTTTACCATAATACAAATTGTCTCGACAAAATGAAAATCGAGAATCTTGCCAATGTCAAATCAGGCTTGAAGGCTTCCCAGCAGAATTTCAGCAACATAGGGGTGCTACTCAAACGCTAAAATTAGTTTTTCAACTATTAAAAATAGCACTTTGTGTCGGTTAGAGAATTAAACCACAGCTTAAGCATGTCCCATAGTCTTAAAACAAGTCCGAAAACAGAAACAAAAATACCTTAATTGACTCATATGGCAATGAAAACAGTTTTTGATTCTTGTGGCGCGGGTTCATTGTTGTCTTGTTTAGAAAAAAACTTCAACACAACGATCAAATGAAACATTCCGATCATTCGCTGACTTAAAATTCTGCCATGGTTAAGTAATTTTTTTGAATTCCGTCCAATATTATTTTTAGATTTCCTAAACAACATTTTTTCAATAAACTCAATTATCATTAGTGAGTGAATTTAATACCACGCGTAAGTTTCGTCATTGCACATTTCTTGTATATTGTATTTTTCAAAGAAAAAAAGTTCTTACAGTCGCTAAATACAAAAACAAATCGTCCGATTTGAGTTGCATGTTTAGTTCCTACAAAAATATTACAGGATTGTTTTGGTGGCTTATTTCAGTCTGCAAACTGGCTCGGGAAAAACATTGTAAAGCCGCTTGAAAATCTGGCCGATTTACTTTGCAAATATGCAAAAGAAAACATCAGTCAACTTGGACAAGGATTATATAGTTAATGGCGATTAAGTGGGTGTAATTGTATATCTTTTTTAAGATTGTGTGCGTGACCGCAGCTGTTAAACCATCTATGAAATATTAAGGCGAGGTGCGAAACCCAAGTGACTGTGATAAGGTACCTAAAAAACGGGAGAAAAAAAAATATTCGTCTATTTTTGTCTATTGCCACAAGCTAAACGGGCACACTAAATAGACTATAATCAAAGTCAATTAGATTCCTAACTGCTCGTAAAACGTTTGTGGAAAGCCCCGCTAAAGAAATTAAATCTCTGCAAAACAGGGAATAAATTCTCATAACAGATTTATAAAAATTCTTTAAGGCCTAGTATGGAGAATCTACCAAATAGATCAAGAAATTACATAATAGCTGATTAGATGGCCATCTTGCATATCCCTTAAGCTTTTTATTCATTCAGTTGTAATGGATAGTAAGTGTTTATTACCTCTAAGAAGAGTAAATTCCTTGGAATGTTATTTTTCCCTTTTCCCAGAATGGTTTTCGCGCCATAAGCCCTAGCCCTTGTAAAATATTTATTTTATACTCTGAATGGCTTAGATTATTCAATCTTGAACTTGTTTTCTGTTTTTGTAAACAGCTCGGCCTGTATCACGTTGTCAGGCTCAGCATTTTAATTAGGGTTCATTCGAATTTTTACTAGCCAATACTTATAATTATCACAAATTAAATAATTGGAAAACCTAAACTTTGTGATCAATCTGGTTATCAGTTACGTCCCAACAAACTTAATTTAATAACCTGTCGTTTCAGTAAGAAGAACGCAATGAGTCTCGATATCTCATTGCATCAGTTTTTCACTTATACCACCCATCAATAATCACTACATCCATCAAAATTAGGCATATTTTTAACAATATGACGTAATTTCCTGACAGACAAATCCCGCTATAGCCCTGCAATCAGGACAGCTGGTACAACAGTAAAATTAATTCTGAACAATTAGCGAATTCCATCCGTTAGTTCAGTCCAACATTTGAACCGCAACCACCATATAAGACGAAGAAATTTACGTGTCTATGTATGTATGTATGTTGATGTGACCTGAAGGTCTTTTCTCGCTGAGTGATGGAGAAGGGGCCGGGAAAATGTTGTTTTAGTCTAATCCGCTACTTACAAGTCCATCTGTGGCAAGCCCTATGCGTTGGAAATCGCAACGCGTGAAAATATTTTACAAACGAGACATTCCACGGAAAAACACAACGTAAAAAAACGTACGCGAGACAAACAAAGATGGAATAAATATTATTTATAATGTGATTAAGAGATCTTTGCAAAGTGTGGTAAATAAATTACGCCCGAGGCTGTTCGTTTCGATAGTGATTTAACGAGTACGCCATTCATATCGCTCTTCAACCGAAGGCGCCGTCGAATGGCCCAGACCATGTACCGACACCTTACAAAGGCGCGTAAAGACCTAAGTCAATATAAACCTCCGTAAACACTTTCTTTTTGTTTGTGGGCGATCAGCTTATTAAAGAAAACAATTATTTGTCTGCTTTTTTTTGTTTTTTTGAATTTTACGAAAATTCGTCTGACCAGGGTATGACTCAAGCCCGCGCGGCCGGTCACGTCTAAATTTCGGTACGTACCGATTTAGTTAGCCGAGAGTCGAGTCCGGGCATCGCGTACAGCCTTCATGTTAGTTCTCACGGGTTTTAATGTGTTTTGGTCGGGTTTTGAATGGTTTTGACGTTTTGAGATGGGATAACAAACTGCGGAAGCCCCCCTGGATTCGGAAATTGCGGAGTAATTGTTCAAACATTACTCCACTTTAAGAATTGCGTAGGCAAATAACAATTCTCAGTCAGGAAAATTCCTCAGATACCATCGGCTATCTGCTGTTTTCCATCAAACTAGATTTAAAGGTATAAAATAATAGCTCAGACCGGCTAAAGTGTTCTTGTTCTTTAACAGCCAGACCGCCGATAGCAGTGTCCCTTGTAAATCTCCCGTGAAGACACGTATGCCTTATGTTGCTGATTCAGTGCGTGCAAGATTGCCTTGAAGAGCTATTGAAAAGCGGCAATGAGAACGTCGTTTTCTCTAAAACGAATTATCAAGAGCCTGTAGAGAAGTGTTTGTGTGACGTTGGCTGTTTTGCGCAGCATAACTAGAGATATTTGCGCTTGAGTGTTAAAAGGTTGAAGGGGACATCCAAAGCATAGCCAGGACTTTGATTTTATGTTAATAAGATCAACCAGCCTAGTGCTCTTTCGAAAAGGTATAATTGTGAGAATAGCTTAATCTTCTATTCTAGGCGTTTTTTAGTGACACGATATTGCGTCAAGGGCCCTGAGTGGAATGCTCGCACTGATGAGGTTGTTTTTGTTTCGATAATGGTGACCGTGCTTTTTCATTGCGCTGGGAAGTCGAATTTCATGCGTGAGACGACAGCTGCCCTTGTGACCTCATCATACTGCGCGGAACCGCGAGAATATTTTGTCACAGACTAGAAATCTCCCCAGACTATAGTTTTTCACTTCATCACTTCCCGCCAAGAAATCTTTTTAAAAATATTCTACTAGCGTGCTTTAAGTCATTGCTGGACGCAAAATGTTCCCACCACAGGGAACATCACAACCACAAATCACCAGTGGTGCGGCACGCGAATCTATGCCTTGTGAAACAGCAAGAGTTCACTCGATAACATTTCATTAAATATGTCTGACAAATAAGGCTTTCACAGTGTCATTAAATGTACAGTACGTGCAAATCAAAGCACACGGCAGTGGGGCTTTGTAATCACAGATAGAGTAAATGTGTTTATTTACTGTCCCTGAAAGCATCGCAGGGACAACACAAACTAGAATAGAGTTTTTAAACACAACACAGCACGTCAGGACGCGCAGCGGGAAAATGAAAACGCTACAAAGGCATAGTGACCCGTGTCAGTGCAGATAAAAACTAGTTTCAACGTTCAATATCAATCTGTCAGTTGCTCATTTATAACCGTGCAAAAGGGGTTTTCTTTGTAAACTTCTATGGCCCGGAAACATCACATAAACCAACACAGCTAGAAAAACCACTAATGTTTTCCACTCACCTGGACTCCACTAAGGACACAAAGCATCTGAAGAATCACTAACGTAGGTACAGCAACCAGTCTTGTCTGTGTTTTCATGACTGAACTTGCACTGTCTGGTGGAATATCTTGTGTTCTCTTACAGCGTTCTGCGAACGTCCTACCCCAAGCCCTTTACTGGGAAGACTGACGTACTCTGGTGATCTCGAGGTCCAAGTCTCCGCTCTGGATATTGTGTTACCGCCACGGAACGGACAGACAATTTGAGTAATCGCTTCTAAACAAAAATATCACGGCCCATTACGAGTAATTGAGACTGTTTGTTTAACAATATTCGTTGACGTGCTGCATTTGCTAGCAGGCGACTTGGCGTACAGGATGCGAATCCGCTTTATTGTTAATCGGGCAGTCGCGACCGACCGAGCTTGCTTAGATGCCGATTTTCGCATTGGCTAGCGCACGACATTGCGCGAAGCAAGTTATATGTTCGGGATCTTTTATCGCCGAGCGCATTCCTGTTCCTCTTATCTCTAAAGAGTTCTATAATTGTTTACAGCAGCCGGGAAGTAGAGCACTGCTGCAGAGATAAGAACCAAGTACATATAAAGAGAGAGGTCTTGGGTCTTTTAACAGCACATCGCGACATTATTCTACCCGCTTAAATAAACAATCGTAAAGATAAATTAAAAGCACAATTTCAATGTTAACTGTTGTAATTTCGCATTCATTGACATGACAAGTGGATGATTGCATAAAAGAAAGACACCGTTTCAAAATGGAGTTTTGGGTTACTCCGGTGTGAAGGAAATCTTAATTGTCAATCAAAATCCACTATATCATATGTCAGCGACAATGAAGATTACAAGCGCACACGCTTTTTTGCTATAATTCCCGATATGAATCGTTTCCCTTCTAATAATCAGCTTTTCTTCAAAAGTCACCTTGAAGTTCAATCGACGACTGAAGATACTTCGAGAAAACGTCTGTTTGTATAGTCGTCATGAATCGGTTGATTTGACCAATCAGATGACAGTTTCATCATGCAAAAACGACTTATAATGGACACAAAGAGTTGGAGAACAATAGGTTCTGCGACATGTAAAGGTTTTTTCAAAACAAAAATTGTGGATCAGACAGGACCAAAATAGTAAAGCAAAGCTGGTTTAATTCATAATAATCGCTAATCACTTGTTCCTTTCCAATGAAAACGTGCTTAGCATTAAAGTGTGAAAAATGCTCGACGAAGTGTCTACAACAGAGGACGCCCTCCTTGGGTAGATTGTTGATAATTTCCTAGAGCCCACACAACTCGTTTTTATTATTGTCGTCTTAAGCTTTAATAATTCTTCTTCAATGTAGATAAACAATCAGAGGATTACGGTGGCGGGGGATAGAACCATGCCAAAATTCTTAGACAAAACCAAAAAGAAGCCAAATCTTAAAAGGTTCATGGCAAATTAACTCATTTGACAGCTAAAGGGAAGGAATTAGGAGGCCTTCCTGCACAAGGAATGTACGGAAACTGTAATAAGAATTTCCTATTTACACTAATATGTATGCAGGTTGGAGCAAACACCCCCTCTCAGTTTATCTTTTGCATCTGGTATATATCATTTTTAAACGCGAATTGTCAACAAAGATTTCGCTCAAAATATGTCGCAATAATGTAATTCTATTTTCACTGAGTTCGCTTAGTCGTTTCTAGAATAAAACATGAATTGAGTGTTCAGATAGCTTTCAGCAAAGCCCTTGTCGACTACGGAGGCTCTCAAAATTCTTCTGGTAGCTCCGCTTTCATTGGAAACCACGGAATGACGGACCAAGTGCATAAATTCGCTTATCTGGAAATCAAATGTTAAACCCTCAAAACGACCATTACTAGATCCAATTCCGGAAATTTCATTACGGCCTTGCGAGATTTATACTGATTAAACAGTGACTGCGATTTAAGTTTCTTGACTCCAATTTGTCTTCGATTTGTCACAAGCCTCGTATCGGCCGGAAAGACACTTTACAAGTACTTTAACGCTTCGCCAGTTCGATTAACTAAGCAAATGACCCATCAGTAAAACAATACGAAAATCACCCAACAAGTTATGGACGCGATTAATGCTTTCTATTTCTAATAACTGATAAACGCATTTAACAGCTTAGGTTAAGCATTGACACTGCGAGTTTTTTCTATTTCCCGCTCAAAATGGAATGTCTTCAATTACACTCACATTTTTCTCTTTTTAAACTACTTAATAAAATTTTTTATGTTTTCCTCTAATTCTTTCGAACTTTGCAGAACTTAGCGAGATGCACGTACTTTTTCAAGTTCCAACTAAGGCACAGAGAAGGCCTCTTGGAAGCTAGGCGGTGCAAGAAAAAAGAAACGATTTCGCCTTTTTTGAAACAGAATCTGGGCTTTCTTGTGGGATGACGTCACCATTTTCACGATAACATGTCGAAAGCCTGCTTTGTATATGAGATTTATTACCCTCTTTTTTGTACGACTAGTACTTTTAAATATATTGTAGTCATTGCATAAGTGCTGTTGAGTAGAAACTGTAAACTAATTCTTTTTCGCCGTGCAGTCACACACGCAATACAACAACACTATAAAAATTGTTTTCATCCCATACTTACGTAGCCCGACGATCAATACCGTTTACCCATTAGCTGTATTTTTGTGACGATGCAAAAATTGCGTACAGCATGACCTCGGCCTGTTCGGTTATGTCTGCTGCGGGGTTAATCTGATCAAAATTTGCACTTCGGCTTATATAATAAGTACGACAGATTACGTCAATCGAATGACTGGATTATATAATCTCGATTATACATCTAGTTCAAGAGAAATGACTCCTGCTCGGGTGTGGGAAACATTTTTGTAAACTTTCTGTATTTTAATGTAAACAGTGCGCTATGATTCCAGAATGTTTTTCTAGTCCACGCCAAGGTCTACGACCGCTCTTGGTTTTAACCACTTAGTGGCGAATTGAAGCAAAGCAGTTCCCTAGTAAGGGGTGAGGAATGGCGATGCTGTACGTCAGAGAATTGTTTATTACGTTCAAGTAAAATATCACAGTTTACGTCAATGTCAAGCAACCCAGGAAACGTCATTCTCCGCTTTAAAAAACACGAACATTTGCCTTTGCGCTCTCTTCAGGTAAAATGGATCAAATTACATTGAAAGCTTTAGCTTATCCAATCCGCGCACGCGCGTGTGCAGTGTTTTCCGGTAAGAACTCTAACCGTCCTGCAACTTCAGACAACGTGAAGGAACAAAGCATAGTCCGTTAGGAATGAATTTCATTTCCGTCAAGGTTTAATCTGTATCATTTGTTTATGTGGCTACAAGACCTTCTGCGCAAGACGCGCAAACGGTCTAGCCTGAACTATATACAATTTATATAACATTAATTCTACCGGAAACTTGTACTGTTTTTTCCTCTTTCTTCGTTCACTCGTCAGTTGCATCCCTTCAACTGACCCTTTACCAAAATGCACTTCATCTACTTGTAAACACTGAATTTTCAAGATTATTTGTTCTTTTTCTTCAGTACAGCTCAGTAAGCGATTCCATGGTGTAGAGCCGGTGATTGGGGTTAGTAGGGGCGGGGAGGTGAAGGGTATCCAATTAGCAAAGACGTGCTCCCCCTGAAAACTCGTACATCTAAGAACGGGATCAAGACTGGCGAAAGCGATGCATTTTACGACATTTTAAGACTGCATAGTCACTTAATTCTGTTTGTGTTTAGTCGCTGTCTCACCGTGTTGTTTGTCGACACAGTTTAGAAAGCCTAATCCTTGTCCGGCGAATGTCTCGTTTCACCTGGTGGAAAATATGCCTTCGCTTGCCCGGGATCCTGACCAAATGGTTTTCATCTACAAGTACATTTCAGTACACCACTTGTCTTCGCGTCCGAAATTAAAGATGACTTTATAAACTGATTTGCGTCAAAAATTTTCACAACATCCTGCTCTTGATTCTACATATCCCAACGGTACAGTTATTACACAACTTGTTTGTACTTGTTTGCTACAAATTGAGGCAGTAAAGCGTGGTAAAGCCCTAAGCTAAACATGGCGTATCGACGCAAAGAAGAAAATAAAGTTTTAAGCATGTTTACCTGTTTTGATGAGTTTTACTAATGACTTGCCGATGAATTGTCCGCAGCACCACCGCTGGCTTTTTAAAAGACGTAAATGCTCTGCTCTGCTCGGTGACCCTGGACTGAAAATGACAAATCCAAGCGAGAATGAATCATAGACTTCACTTGCGTCTAAAAAAGAGGATTGAAAAAATTTTTCCGTCAACAAGGTCAAATCCTGAATGAGGCACAGCCCACTGAAACTGAGAAAATAAAATGCATATCTAGAATTTCTTTCCCACATACTCAAGGTTTCGGTTTCAATCTAACAATAAACGGAAATGTGGGTTACAAACAATTAACCTATTTATGGCGTTGCTTTTGTTTGAGTGACTTTTGATGTCTTTTTAAGATTCGGCGTTTGTGAACGATCGAGCTGTTGCAGACGGCCATTTACTGGTGCATTAGGCTGCATCGTAATTGGAATTTTCCCTGCTATTCTATAAGGGCCAGGTAACGCGCCTTCAAGTCTCAAACAAGAATGATTTATGACATAACCGTTTCTACTCCAGCGAACAACAGAAATAACACATTTAATGGATTAACCCTTGTAAAAACTGTTTCGCTTTCAATTAGCCAGCTGCGAAAGTAGAAGGAAAATTCGTTTTGTGTGAGGCGCATCTGACAGTATCAGGCATGAGTTGGATCTAACGGTTTAGAGTTAACCTCTGGCTAAAACGCGAGGTTAATTGCAATCGATTGTTTCTGTGAATCTCCTTTATATTGTAAACTAATTTAGAGTTCTCAAACACTTGTTTGCATGAGAACTCATGTGGAATATTGGTTAACTATGCGGGTGAGATTAGTAAAACAATAAAATCGTATTAGTTAAGATAAAAACAACAGATTTGCTTGGGTGCTAAGGCGATAAGTCTAATCAGGCTGTTTTCATTACAATCTATGTTACTTTTAGTGTCATATTAGTTTACGGTTGTGTTTCCGTTCATTTCAACTGGGCTTAACATGGCTCCCGAATTCCGACAAAATTGACAAGACTACCACTCGTTTGCTTAATCCTGTAACTACAAACATTCGTCTTGCGATGACAAGGTAATGATGAATCATTTTGTCCACAAGGCTGGACTAATATTACCATGGCTTCCCCGAAAAAAACTGCTGTTTTAACGCGCAAGGGTTTATTGCTGACTTCTGCATGTCTGGGCCACTCAATTAATCCTAAATGGGCCAAAAAAAGTTATAAGATTCCTGGTATAAAAACTGATCCGATAAGCCTTTAAGCACGCAATTTTGTTAAAGAGGTTAAAACTGCTCTTAAGTCAGTGCACTGGCGTCACAAAGTGGATCAATACCGAAGCTCCCACAGCGAACATCCGCTTGGAAGACATTTTGGCGCGCGCACAGCTACAACAAAAAGGTTGACTTGTTGTGGAGGACGTATCAACATATGGAGATGATATTTGGGTAAGGGGAAAATACTGAACTTAACTGTTGAATAAAAAAGCCTCAGTGAACTGTCTGGAATTGAAATGGTTTAAGTCTTCATATAAAACCTTTTTAGCGATATTATACACTCGGTTAAAGGTCGAAGATAAACTGGAATCGACACTTTGGCGCGTGGAACAATTTGTAAAACGCGGCAGCTTAGTCAAAACGTGTCGAGTCACTGTCTGCGCAGTTTATAGCTCAATTAAAACAACAGAACACACAGAACGTTGTGCTACATACATACCTGAGCGGGAGAGCATCGTGCAATGTAAATAAGCTAATTGCAAATGTTAAATAAAGCTAATTGAAGTGTGATTTGTGGCCAACGTATGACGCATTTCTAGTCACTATCGACAGACGTTTGTGCCTATATTGTAAACAAGACTTCTACTACTTCTATTTCTGAGCGGCTATGCTAACAGAGATATGTCACATTAATTAAATTACGGTTTTCATCTGGAATAAATTAAGCTGAAAGCTCATAAAACGGCAGACCTGCGAACTGATCATACTATGATTCACCACACGTCCAAATATGTGACGACAAAGTACTCAAAATGAATAGCAGTGACACAACCTGACTATTTACAGAAAACTTCGCCAACGCAATTCGGGATCGATCCAGTGATCTTGTGCACTATTTTTTCCTCTTAATATCTTCTGTTACACGTTGCGGTTAGACAAACTGACTTCTCCAACTCGTTTTAAATATTACTGAGAGTCGGTACAAAGTAATATCTTTAAGTGAATATCGTCCTTGACTATAGTACAAAGTTTGTCGGTCAAGGTGACGATATGGTCCGCTATACAGATGTTTGTGCGAAAGTTGCTATGGAGCTGAAAAGCAGTTCTCAGCTCATAACAAACACCATTTCCTAACCACAATCTTCCCGCAAAGCACGTACAAATATTTACTTGGAGTGTTGCACAGAGGCTTAAAAAAACAGATCTACAATGCAGCACTTGAGCAGGTGATTCAGATAAGAACTCAGGCACTTTTATCAAGAGATTGCAATTGCTCGTGTGATAAGATGCAATGTCAACAACATGTAAAGTGTTATGAACTCTATTAGAAAAGAGTAAAACATAGCATAATAAGGCAGGCACACGCTTTAGTTTCCTGCGGTGTCTATTTTTAAAGAAATTCCGTGATCAAACGTCAAACATATTGAAAGAATTGGAGCATCATGCTCACTACATCACATTATCCCGTTTCTTACTGCGACATGCTTCCACGAACAAACGCCGGCGAACATTAACCGCTGGGTAAACGTAAATATTACATCTTTAATGCAATATAACGCGGGATTCTATGTAAATATAATTTGTTTGTGTGGATACAACCTCACTCTAGAGGCATCTAAGTCCAAAAAGCTTCACTCTCCTCATGTGGGGTGCGTTTAAAACATGCAAAACCACTTACGTTTTCTAATTACTACCACTATCCTAAGTGAAAATTTAATTTAATTAAATGATTAAATAGTCGTTAGCGATCAGTGCCTGTTTCAATATGGACCTACTAAAAGCACGTTTCGAGAAGAGTGGAGCTTTCAAGGACGCAATTCCAGAGTGCCGACGAAGTAGGAAACTGCTATTTCGGGGTAAAACCACAGCTCTGTATCATAAATTCGTTCATTGCAAATATAAAAGGGTGAAATGATTTTGTTTACGTGAGGCTAAATTTAATGGAGATTTCTCGGTATCCGCAACGCAAAACCTCTCCTATGTGGGATGAGTGTGGTTGGGAAAAGGTCGATTTTAGCTTCATCAGTGCTGCCCTGTGGATAGGAACTCACCGTTGATCCAACCAATAAATTGAGCGAAGTCTTCCAGAAATTTTAAGTAACTTTTGTAGCACAAGTTAATTTGATAAGACCACGCGAAACTATCCAAATAATGGCTCTGTTATCTGTACTGTAATGGGATAAGAAAGTTTTGATCTTAAAAAATAAGAAGACACTCTATTTGCTGTCAATGGCTTAACTATTTTTTTTTCTCCGGAAAAGGGGTATTAATCTAATCTTCTCCGCTATTTGAATCATCAATTTTTGACGTTTTTCTCTCATATCTTCGTTGAAATTTTCCAATGCGTGATTAGCAGATGATTATTTTGAGATATCCACCGACTAGAAAATGACTTATTTACTTTTAAAATTTTTGTCACGCACAGATCGTATTACAATAAAATTTAAAAGTAAGGATGTTTTTGAGTTAAGTTGGTCAGTGGGTTCTAAAAAATCCAAAATCCAATCCAATGTTTCATCTTTGATATGAAATGATTACAACCACGTGCGTATCACATACTACTGTCCCAAGGTCACGTCGGGAAATTTCTGCTCAATCAGGGCACACAAACTGACGTTAAAAAAAAAGAAAATGTATACTTCCTTAACTGTGATATAACATCTGCTGACAACAGAAAATCCTGTTTACATTGAGACATTTCTGTAATGGCAGCCTGCTGGGTGGTTATATAGAGAAACGTTCAACACTTCAGGGAAACGGGGGTGTTCTCAGTCCTTTTGGTGCGGGTGTGCGGTCCACCTTCCAAAACCCTTGGTCTCTTGATGACCAAAATCTGCGATTTAACTTACTCTCTATTAAAAAATTCAATACCATGTTTAAGACCTGACCCTGAAATCTATACTCTGCTTCAGACCTTCCTTACAGTTAGTTCCCTAGTCCAGATCGATTTAAGGGCATTGTGAAACACTTTTGTCAGATTGTCTTAATTGATATTAATGAAAAAGAAGCTTCTTCTAAAAAAAAGCATACCCATTTTGAGACTAGAGTGCAAAACCGATACCCTATTTGAGACCACAATGGCCAAATGTCCGCACAAAACGGCTAAAAAAACAGTACCCTTAGGGAGCATTCCGGGAACATTTAAACTCGGCGTATTATCATAATTATCAGCATATGGATCAACAAATGAACAGCTGGTTTCAACCGAACAAAAAACGGTCTTAAAAATTAAACGAAAACAATCTCCTTGTCAGTTACTTGAAGAAATTGCCGCATAAATGCAAATCGAGAAGCTTCCATCTCGCACCCACAGTGTATTCGAGCAATCATTCATAACTAAATTGGACCGTTTTATCCCAGTAGACCCAGTAGCTCAAAAATGGAAAAGGATTTCATCCCTCAAAATTATAAAAAGTAATTGAAGTCGTTGCTGCTTACTCGCCTTTCAGTTTTCCAATTGTTTGCCTGTTTCACACGCCAAGAGAAATTCCGCGCTGAAAACAAGACGAATTGACATTAATAACAGAACTGAGAAACGCTTGGCATCCGAGAACGTGACTTCAAATTTCCCATCAAATCCTGCTGCCTGACGACTATCGATATGTGTTGTCATGATATCATCACGTGGTAAAATTGTCTGTACCGCAGATATGCATGTCTTGTTGCGACTTTATCAAGTTGGTTACGACTTTTCAACATTGGGGTACCCTAATGTTATTTCGCCAAGAACAAAAGAAAGATGGATTCTTTTCTGATTTCAAACGAAATCTTTCTTTTTCCTGTCTGGTTAGTTGTAATTAACAGTAGTTCTTAAATTAGACGGTAGTTTAAAAGAAGGTCGGTGACACGATACCACAACTGGATTTAAACTGTGAAAGTGGGCAGAGACTCTTGACATTGGATATCAATTTTGTACCGGTTTACTGCAACGTTGCCAAAAAGCTGTTGTTCGCAGAATTGCAAGCACGTAGCAAATTATATTCGATGTCGTTATTTAATCCCGGGGGTACTTTCTTCCATGGGCTTTATAGGTGTGTGCGGCTCCAAAGGGTATGCTTTTTTTTGGCTGTTGAGCTGTGTATAGCAATAGCTAAGTTGTGACCCAATGTGAAATTACGTTTTGCGATTATGGTTGGACTGCAATGAGAAATAAACGAAGGGTTCTTAGGTTACCGCAGACCGTAAAGGGACGATTTTCCTCAAAACGTTCTTCACACCAAATTTAACTCTTCTACCTTACCTGAATTTTCCAGAAAAACAATTTTAAAAACTTAAAACACGAACGAATTATCCAGAAAAACGTATTTTTAAAACAAGTCAATCAACCACAAACTGTGATAAGCCAATTAAAATGTGTTAAACCTTAAATTGCAATTTCTCGCATAGAAATCGCTTTTGTCGATTTTCTTTGTCTCAAGTGGTAAACTAAGCGATTTTGCACTGTCTTTGCGTTTCCAAATTTAAACACAAGCGCAAATCGCAAGCGAATTTTTGGTTGCTGCCCTCTTCTAGCCTCTTCTGACACAGACGTTGGTGGCCGCGGAATTACTGGTGAATTTAATTGCTGATATCTGACAGTGCAGTTTCTTCAGGCGAATGGTTCTTTTCCATATTCTATTAAAACAAACAAGCTGATAAATTACGCGTTTAGCTTTGTTTAATGTATAAATCTCCGCCCTCGGCTCGGCACACACGGAGTAGGCCTGTTCAGGGTTATTCCCGCTATCGTTCCTCCTTTTCCCCTTTTCCTTCATAAACATTTATCTGCTGATTCGGTTTATAAGCTGCTGAATGTTTCACGGCAGACTTCGGTACTTCGATGTAAAATTACTGTAAATATGAACTTTGCACATTCATTCCCGCGAGGACCGTGAAGCTTCACTGTCGCCTTTGCCATCAGACTCGCTTGGGAGTTGTAAGTTGCGTTCATGTCGGTTGGCGAAATGGCCCCTTTATAACCGCTTTAGTGAGGTGCGACAATTCTAAATTTCTTTCGAGGCCGAAAACTCGACGTTTATTTTCACGTGAATTACCTCTATTCAAATGAATTAACAGAGTATGCAGATTTATCGGATTTTAACGAGACTTGGTCAAAATCTTCCTCAGATATTAGTGCCAGTGACGGTATGAGGCTTTTTTTCAGAGAATTTTCTACTGTCTAACTTTAAAAGGAATTTTCTAAGCAACCAATAGAAATATCGAAAAAGCCTCACACACTTTGTCAATCCGTCATCTCCTGAGTTTGAATGTCTGCGCTAGTAATTCAGTTTTGCAAGTACGGTAATTTTTGCGCTTAAAGGCTTGCGCGTGCCTAACATAGAGTTTATCGTGGTTTTCTTTTAAGCAGCAAACCAAAAAATATTTTCCGGAAGGCATCCCTGAAGGCCTACATTGACCCTGTCGCTGTCGAAGTATTCAGCACTGTTGCACTAATTGGGGACACTAGCAAACAAACATGAAACAAACAAGTATCAGAAAATTGAACACAAGTGGCGTGAGTCGTAGGTCCCGTTCGGCAATAGCCTGGTCCACACTAATCCGTCGCGAAAAGCTTTTCTTAAACACTCTTTCAACCGGGGGAGTTAGAAAATACTGGCTTTTCATTTGCGTGTGAACGAAAAACTTTTTGAAAATAACGGAGGTTTTCAAGAGCGATGACATCACGACACTCGTGTATGATTTCCCTGACCGAGTTCTTCAAACACAAATACAAAATGATGTGTTGACAGGGGCTTAATTTCAAACACGCGAGAATGCTAGGGCTTTTCAATGGGGCGGCGCTTCGTAGCAAAAACCTTTTTCTGATTGTATGCATGTTTCAGAATTAACTTTAGCCTTGAGAAACATTTATAAATGAAAACTATAAACCAAAGTATAATCAACATAGAACTCATTATCCAATAAATAGCGACAAGAAAGCCAGACGATAAAAAAATGAAATCATAATTCTAGACTTCTTGGAGATCAGCATAAGCCAAGGTCAACGGCAACGTAGCCTAAGCAAAAGCACTTAGAAAAATGAGTGACAACGGTAAGAACTATTACAAAATACATGTAAGGCAACACAGCCACTCGCTATTGGACGACCTTAGATCACAAGCAAGGTCGATCAACATGAACAACACAAACTATTTTTGACTGTCAAGTTATGCTCAAACTGAGCTTCTTTAATAACACTTTCGGCGTTCAGCTAAAGTGCGTTCGAACCAGAGCATGCTTTAAAACATGTTTTAAAACAAAGGCCAATAACCATGCTATTAGAAGTTAATTTATAGATAAAACGTTATCTCAGCATTGCCAACTGATTTAACGAGACGAAATCCTCTTCATTGTAAGAAGCTTGTGAGTGATCTTTTTTCAAATTATTGAGACGTTTTTACGGTATTTCTAGACTGATATTTAGTCGTATCTTTTTAAGAGAGAGCTTATGCGTTTCCAATAGTTTACTTTGGCAAAACTAGGTATCATTCATTTACTCGCGGTCCTCGCTCGTGCTTGCCTTTGTTTACTGGGCATTCCTTCTCCTACGCGTTTACTCGTTTATGAACGTATAGGTGCGCACTTTCGTTCGTTTGTTCGTCATATACGTGACTTGTTGGTCCACCCGTACATCAAACAACTTAAGTAGGGAAGCACCCGGGGGGACTTCAAATGAAAGGGATGGGGATCTTCGTCGCCTCTCTAAGGCGGGACGTAAATCACGAACTTTGGTCCAATCTGTAGGGTGACGAAACTCCAAACCTTTCAACTGTCACCGCTTCTTAAAGCATCGCACGCGATTTAAAAAGAAACCGCTGTTTTTTGGTCTAAGCCAAATAGAAAGAATGCGGTCATGTCCTTACAACTATCATCATCAAGAATCTTAAAGGTTTGGCGATGTCAAATCACTTTCACGCTATGATCTAAGGAGCTGTCATGACAGCCCCCTTCTTAGTTACCCTAGCTCATTATTTAAGGTAACTCTTGATGATCGCTCCTTCACATATGCAGCGCCAAAGCTTTGGAATACTCTTCCCTTGGGCAACTTGATAGGTCTGAGGAAACTGTCGCCGGCTTTGAAGGCAAGATATACTTGTTTGGGAATCAATTTCACAAAATCCGAATGAAGTTTTCTGAAAATTTTTGCTTTTAAGTTTTATTTTATCTTACTTTTTCCAGCCTTTGAAAACCATCGTTTCTGTGATTTAGATTAGCTAGCTGAAATTATAATTTTAGGGTTTGTAACTGTCAGTTTCAGACAATGCGCGTTTTGAATTATTTATATTATTATTAAATAATTTTCCCAGGGCTTTTCCAAAAGCCCTGGGAACGAGGTCGTATATGTGCTTTGGGATTTGTTGTAAATTTTTTTTAGTGTTTTTTGGATGCGTTTGGGGATAAAACGTTTTTCTGAAAGGATAAGTGAAATTCATGGAAATGGGAAATTTTGTAGATTTGATGTTGCTTAAAAATTAGAATTTGAAGTTAAATATCGATAGACGTTCACCAAACAGTTGCCCACCAACCTCTGGTGGTGTTTCAAAACTTTTTTTTACCTGTTAACTCCTCTTTAAACTTCCTAAAACTGTGCTTAAATTGATGTGTACCCCCGCCAAGCTGAATCTGTGGACAACCTTGTTAGAGAAAGTCCATGAATATCTCGACGGATAAAACTGATGAGACAGGAAAATACTGGAATTATATACCATGGCCGATTGTTGGAATGATTCAATTAAGCCTGACTTATTTTCTGGGTTTTCAAAAGCCAATAAAGGATTTTTATTTGCGAAAGGAAATAGTAGTTAATGAAATTGCATTCATTCCAATGTGTCAGCGATTTTCTGTGGAAGACACAATCTGCTTTTCTCCGTTTAACCTCGTGTGTCGAACATTTTCATTTGACCATATGTGCAAGATTTGAATTAAGTTATGCTTTTTTGCCGCAATAAGAGTAATTATTACCAGGTGTTTGACATCTGTTGTACAGTTGTTTGATCATCCAGTTTGAGAATAAGCTACTTTGCGAGTCTTTTCTTAGAGCTGCATTACTTAGCCCGAGTCGTGGCATGTTAGCTCCCTAACTACATTGATCGACTGACTAAGCATATGCTTCGGTTGGTAGATATTAACGAAAACCGTTATGCTATTGGATCAAAATGTTTGCAGTGAGAATCACTAAGAGATCAAATCAAAAAGGGATTTACCAGTTGCTAACAAGTGTGTCGCCACTGTCTCATGTATGATTTATTAAATAAAGATAATATCAAAAAAAATGTAGCTAAACTGGTAGTTTTGCTAATGAACGTTGTATAAATGTAACAAGATTTTGCTTTTTAAAGGTTTCACACTTTTCAAATCTCGAGGAACTTAGATGCATCACGTTAATAATGGTGTTTTGCTCTCAAACACATATGATCCGTGCTTGTAATTGGAAAATTAAAAACATTTTTTTGCAAGTCGATATTTAAATTGCTGGAGAATGTACTAAATAACAGCTTATGTGAATCAATTTTTCTCCCTCTCGATATTCTATTCTTGTTCAACCTGTGTCTCAACAAAATGGCAAAATCTACATCCCTGATTCCGACAAAAAAATCTTGTACACCATTAATGTAGGCGACAAGTCTATGTAACATATTCAGGGCTGCACCTCTGAGATTTCATTTCTTGCATGTAAGCAGTTTTGTGATCAGAAATGTTCCCACAGTGTTTAAACCGCCCAGCGGAAACCACTGATAGCCTTGTTAGAGAAAGTCAATTGGATATCTTTACAGATAAAACTTATGAGATCGGAAAATGCCAGACCAGATACTAGCAGATACTACTACCTAAATGTCAATTAATGACGACCTCCTTTCCGAATGCTAAAATTAACTATCTTATCTTGTTTTCTTGTTGTTTTTAACTTGACTGGAAGCCAATAAATGATTTTCGATGAATATAACCTACTAGAGAAGGACAAAGTTCATGAAATTCTTCATGAAGTTTCTTAGCAGCAGTGTACACCGGGAAGTCAAAATCGTAAAACGAATTAATTAAGGTATGGGATTGTTTGTAGATAATGACAAAATCCGTTATTCTTTTGAATTAAAATATCTGCTGTGCAAAATCGGAAAGTAAACAATACTTAAACTAAACAAATCGCTTTTAAATTAGTAAAGGATTTATCAGTCATGCTAAAAATGTTTCACAACGGTTTCATACATGATAATACCAACGAACATGTTTCTAAGCCGACAGTTAAAATGCTACATAAAAGTTACATGATTTCATCAAAACCCCAGAGATTGATAATCGTGTTTTTGTTTCGATTACATAGGCGCCGTGCCAGCAATTGGTAAATTAGAAACAGCCTTTGCCAGACAAAATTTGACTTTGCAGAAGAGCGTACTCACGAATCCCTTTATTTTGGATACTTTTCTTTAATATCGATCACCGCTTCTCCCCACCGAAACACGCACCATATTTCCGACCAAAATGGCAATCTGCACAACCCTGTTTCAGACTGAAAGACTTCAACGCATCAATATGGGCGGCACCAGTCTGTGTAACATATTCAGGGAAGCGCCGCTCAGATTTCACTGATTGTCTGTGATACTAATCCATAACGTGTGTGCTCATAATGTTCCCGCAATGATTAAAATTCCCAGCTTAACCCACTGATAGTCTTGTTAGAGAAAGTAGTCGAATATCTTTGCAGATAAAACTTAGAAAAAGCCGGTCTTCAACTCTTTGGAATCTCTTTCGGAATTAACTTATTTCCTTCTCATATTATTTTATTGACTAAATGAAGTCAATAACCAATTTTCGGTGAATACAGCGGCCTATTTGTAAAGGAAATAGTTTTTGCTTAATTCCAAAGTTTCGTGAACAGTAGAAAATCATAGGAACCTTGTGCAACAACGACAGCGACTCCGAGGACGACACGTAGTCACCGAATTTAGTTTTCACTATTGTCTGGACCTGTTCAGTACACGAATGGCTCTGGAAATGTTCTCAGGCTAAATATGTAATGACAGCGTTCAATTCCAAATGGCAACACGAAAATTAGGCGTTGTCTCTAAGTTCCTTATACCACGCAGCAAAACTTGGTCATTGCACGTCCTAGTTAAGTATTGCAGAGGACGGCAAAGAAATTTGAAAAGATCTACAGTGTATAGCGCACGTGCACAGCTATTGTTTTGCTCATTAAACCTTTTGTTTGGTGCCCCTCTGGCTGCCGTCGTGGTAGTGGTTTGGTTAAGCTTCCCTAGCAAAACGGAGAGGGAGATATACCAACAATTAAAAGGTAACATCGCGTGTAGTCATCCCGTTTTTAATTGCTTTTGTTTGGCATGTGTAATTTTTTTAATGGTCTCTGTTTTCAATACAAGCAATTATTTTGGGTGATTATCTTTTTTAATCATCCCTTTTCGTGTAAAATGCAGAGATCATTTGTCAGGGTCATATCGATAAAGTTAATTGCGTAAAAAGTTGTACTCTGTAACGGAAACTGTTATTCTATCTGTTAGAAATCTGCAAGTAAACAATACTTAAGAGCAAATTGCTTTAAAATTAGAATCCTAAAAGGGTTTTACAACGGTCTCATCATAACATCATACCAACGAAAATGTCTCTAAGCAGGCAGTTAAAATTCGGTATAAATGGAACAGGATTTGGTCTAAAGGTATTGTCTCTTTAATCCCTAGCGATTTCGCTGCATCTTGATAACGGTGTGAGAAACGCTCCAGAAATTTAGCGAGATTTCACCAAACACTCTTCATTCCTTCAGTCATCTAATCTCCAAGAATTTTGTGATATCTCTTAAATAGTTCTTTAATTCATATGCAGCATGGATGTAAATAGTAAATTGCATTACAAACTTTCTAGAGAAGACAATTTTTATTTTTAAGAATGCAGTCTCAACAGCATTCAGTTTTCCTTGGAGTCAATTAAATGGCCATGATAGTTATCAGCGCTTTTCAAGGCGTGAGCTCAGTCTTGAACAATATGGTGAAAAAGTCATGGGATGATATTATATGTGTTTGCGAGTAACCTTGAGTTATCTCGAAGCAATGATCCATCTAATTGAATTTTCCTTCCGATGTACGTAATCAAAGCCATGTTTTAAAAGTTGCAGAGGGTTTAGTGACGAATATCTTACCTGGTGTTGACTGCAGATACATATTTACATACATACTTTCGAGTAACTCCGTACAAGGGTTTTTCGGTTACATGACTGCTTATAAATTTCTTATAACTAACTTACTTATGATTACGAACAGCAGATGTCTACTGCATGTTTTGTTTCCGCAACTAGGGAGTCCAAAGCAAACCGCAATAAACTGAACTCGGAAATTGCTCGCACAAGATGTAAAACATTCAATTTTGTGGCTTGTTCACACTCAGTCAGTTTCAATGATGCTGTGAAATGGTCGTGCTGATTTCGTCGTCCGAGCATTTGTTTGAAGAAGTTTGAAATGTTAAGTTGAATTCAGATTCTTGATAATAAATCGTTCGCAAAAGATAGTCGATTTTAGAGAGAGACATGGCATGCACCGAACATAACCGGCTACAGCAAGGCGACCGATGCTATTCTTTACCGAGATAATTATGTGGTAATTACTTTTTAGGAGAAATGAAAAGGAACGCGTTATTTCTCTCTTTCTTCACAACAAAAATAAAAACAGTTACATGTGAATGGTGAAAGATCATGGGCAGAAATCGCGATTGCTTGTTTGCGTGTTTGCTCAAAGGAAATTGTTCCCACGAGATATCCCACATTTGATTGTTTCTTGTTCACACTCAATCAGAGTCAGTGCTTGCATGGGATATGTTTGTCATGTTTCTGTGGAGTCATTGTCGGAGATTCCAGAAATATTGAAATCAATTGCAATTCCTAGCTTAGGATTAATCGTCAGCCAATGAAATCTCTTTTTATAGTGTTTTGTTAGACATCCCAAACTGGTTAGCAAGTCTGGCGAGCACGAAACATATGGTTACTGCAAGGCGGCAGTTACAAATCATCAAAGTGGTAATCAAGTGATAATTATTTCTAAGAAGCTATTAAATACAACTGTTATTTTTTGTCACTTAGCGATGCAAAAAACAGTTCTGAGACCCACTTAACAACTGCATGCTTTGAGCTACGATATTAGTAATACTAACAGTTACTCAATTAATGTTTCGATAAAGGTGAAATAGGTCAAGAAAAAAGCATCGTTGTTTTGTGATTTACAATTATCCGATAAAAAAAATAATTATCCTCCTACAACAGATCCGTACGTGGTCTGCATACTAAGGCGTGCATTTCGCTCTTCACGCCGTCGCGGAATCTTAATGGCTTTTGCGTTGAATACAGGAAATTATTTCCAAAAAGTGTGGCAATTAGCTCTGCGTGAGAATAAATGAAATGGAATGTCGGTTACATTGCTCTTATTTTTAAAAATGGGTAAATTTAAGCCTTCACCTTGTGAACACTATGGTGAAAGATCACGGGTGAAAATCGTAGCTTATTGTTTGCAGACTTATTTGAACCCAAAACATGGTTTAAACAATGGGTTGTTTTATTTTCACACTCGGTCAATGTCAGCCCTGCTGTGATATAGTCTTGCTTTGTCCGTGGAGCGTTTGAGAGGATGATGACGCTCGAATCGCAATCTCTGATATGATGATAATTCGTTTACTAAAGATATCTATTTTGAGCGTAATTCGACATTTCAAATCGGTGGTCGGTAATTCTGGTTAGGATGGAAAATATTCTACAGCAAGGCGGCTGATGCTATGATCAAAGTGCATGAAAGTGGTTATCACTTCTGACAAGAAATGCTACATTGACGTTCTACCTACTTGTAACAATATGAACAAAGTCATATTGGTTTCCAAAGAAACTGCTCACTTTATCCATGGGAAATAAAATAATAAGTACCGGTAAGCTATATATTGAACTGAAGTTTACAAAGGTGAAAACAGATAATTAAGCTTCATTATTTTAGGAACAATGGTTAAACAAAAACTTCTTACAGCAGAACATAACCTAATTAAGGGCTGCTTAAAGCAGCCCTTAACTGGAGACACTTAAAAGAGGGTCCTGAAGGGGTAAAATGGGAACTGGGATTTGGGCAAATTTTCACTGGGTAAGTGGGATTTGGGTCACTGGGACTGGGATTTGGTCACTGGGAATGGGAATCACAGACAGAAAAACAATAGAAGTGGGACTGGGATTTTTAAAATTTGGAAAAACAATAGGCTGGGAAATGGGATTTGGGCTGGGAAAATGGGATTTATACCCCCCCCCCCCTTCAGGACCCTCTTAAAAGTGTCTCCAATTAGTAAGAGTGTGTTCCCCTTGGCGAGCTGAGTCGAACACGTTTCAATATAAACTTTTGATGATGATGATGATGATGATAAGGTCCTGTTTGAATTTTGCCATGATCAGAAGCTATTACACCAGCTGGTGCATATGATGTTACCTCCACAATAGTCGCATGATAATAACCTTTGTAACCCACATTGTTTTGTCCAGTTAGCAAGACCACCTGACTAATAGGCCAAATTGCTTAATTTGTTTTTATTTCCTTTGTAAATAAATAATGATATCAAGGAAATAAATAAATAACTAAAAAATAAAAATAAATAACTAAATCAAAGTGTCCAAGTGTATAGCACCACTAATGTAATAATTACTGGTCTCAATTATAGCCTGTCAGATACAGATGTTTGGGAAACAGTTAGTTTTGTTTTCTTTCAAATCTTGAAATATTTCACTGGAAAACCAACTGTTTTGCTTGCAATTATTGGGACCAGTAATAATATGTTAGAGAAAATATGTTTCGGGTCCTTTTCAGAGCTCATTTAAACCTTGGCCTAGTGGTTGGGATTAGTACGAGTCTGAGCTGATGAGGCACAAAACATATATTTATGCCCAAGAATATCAACTGTAAATATTATAATCACTAAAACTGAAAAAAATAACAACAAAACAGATTCAACAACCACACAAGCCATTTATAAGTTGATGGCTTTATTTTCTCTCAAATGAAAATACATAAGTGAAGCTGACTAGAAATTACGAAATCCTGTGAATAGTGTTTTCAAAAAACATTCATAAAGTGGCAATTGTTTCGGCAATATTTTGTTTAAAATACTGCTCACTGAAATAGCACTGCATGAATATTTTGTCTTACTGTAATTTATATTAGCCCATTTATTCACACAATAATCACATCCCGGGGGACAGGGGGGTACTCAAAAAAGTTTTATATGGGGAGGCTCTGCTCCGAGATCCAACCCATTACCCTTTTTAGTCAATGTCAGTCCTGCTGTGATATAGTCTTCCTTTGTCTGTGGAGCGTTTGAGACGAATCGCAATTTCTGATGATAAATCATTTACTAGAGATATCTATTTTGAGTGTAATTCGACATTTCAAATCAGTGGTTGGTAATTCTGGTTAGGAAGGAAAATATTCTACAGCAAGGTGGCTGATGCTATGATCAAAGTGCATGAAAGTGGTTATCACTTCTGACAAGAAATGCTACATTAATGTTCTACCTACTTGTAATAATATGAACAAAGCCCGGTGCGGCCCTAAAGGGTACGGTTTTTCAGCCGTTTTGGTCATATCAATTTTAGCCATTTTGCCGCCATTTTGGTCATAAATCGAGTTTTGCATGGTTTTGGTTTTTTTTTAGAAGAAGCTACTTCTTCATTACGCCCTACTACTCCCATCCACCCTTTGCCTTCCTCTACCCCGTTTAACGCCTGCTACGCAGGCTAAATAAAGCCAGGTTACAAAAAAAACAATTTGGCATGATAGATAATAAATCTCTTACATGACTAGCCCTACAGACTTTTCAAAATACAGCACAACTCATAAAATACTCAGTGATACTACACAACAAACCGTCTACAAAGATATATTTACTCCTCGGGCTTTTATGGGCCACAATTAAATTAATCCAGCGCATATTTCACTTTAACACTGATGTCTTTCCAACAATGTTCAACTATGTCAGAATTTAAAAATCAATCAGAAGTTGATTTCTTGTTTTCAACCGTACAGAGTTGATGACATCTTGCGTAATTCCGCGGCAATCTTTCAACACGAGTTTTCTCAGCTTTGGCCACAGCTCACTTTTATCGTGTTTAATATACCACTCCACGAGTATGGCATCAGTTATAGTTGCGCATTGACTAAGATCAAGAGTTCTCAAAGCAGGAAACAAATGTGCCAAGTCTCTCAAATGACAATCTTTAATCAGATGCTGCCGAGGCAAGCTCAAGTATCTCAGAGTCTTACCTACCTTTTCAGCCAAGAAAAGTAATTCATTTCCTTTTATAGTGGGATGCTTTATTTCAAGCCATTCCAAGTTTTGAAAATTTGGGAAACTTTGCAGTGAGAAGTAAGAGAAGTTCCCCACTGTTACTGAGTCCGTCAAACTCAGTTTGTTTAAAGCAGGGAATTTATCATCCAGAGGGAAGATTGCAGACTCCCAGGAGACATAGGAGTTGCTCAACTCCAAAGTTGTCACATTTTCATTTGGTTTGTTACCAGGAAAAGCCCATGATAACACTTTGTTGGCTGCTTTACTGTAACAAGAAGGCCCCTCATGCGATGGCACACCCAACTTAAATGTTCTTAAGCTAGAACACGTGGTAGGATCAGCAGAATCATCCAATCCTGAATGAAATAAAAAGATGTTCTTTATGCTTTAAGTAATAAATCAAACACGAAGGACTAATTTTGAACACATTTTTTCCACATACCAAGAAGACAGTTGAAATATAACATGCAACATTAACAAAGTATTTTTGACGAACTTCAAGGTGTTGGGAAATTTAGTCAAACACTGTTGTGACCATTTGATATATCATCTCAATCAAAACTAAAACCAAGGAGAAAACAGGGAGATAAAATTGTACAAATGTATGGTAATTAGAATTAATTAAGACCAGATATCCAAACACTGTTTTGATTAAACTTGATGAATTACAGTCAAACCTCTATAAGGGGGCCACCCACAGTTATTTAAAGATAGTTAATACAGTCTCAAAATTATTGCCAGTTAAATACTGTACAAATAAAACCCCTATTGACCGCTGATCTCTTTTAAGTGGAGTTCCAGTACTAGAGCCTATTAGCAATTTTTTCAGACCTCAAATGTGCTTTGTTTTCTTAGAAAACAAGTCACGGAACAACGTCTACTATTGACAGTAACTGGTATAATTGCCAAATTATTTTGCTTGATACGTAACTGAATTTATCAACATGGTTTCGTTAGCTTTGTCATATTAAATATTATTCTCTTCATCAAACAACGGTAAGTCTGTAAGTCTACAAGGCAAGTGGCCCATCAGGCCAGCACTTATCTCTGGTTTCTGCCATATGAAGTGACTAAGACTACCGGTACTTCTACTTCTCCATGGAAGGGATGCTAGTCCATCACAGTGTTACCCCCTCCCCAGCATTGAGTTTGCTGGTACCATTTATACACCTGGGTGGAGGGAGGCACTGTGAGAGTTAAGTGTCCCACCTAGGAACACAACACAATTTCCCGACCATGGCTGAAACCTGGACTGCTCGATCTGGAGGTGTAGTACCTACCAACCATGAGGCCGTACCACCTCCACGCATCAAACAAAAAGTGTGATTCAATTTCTCTCACAAACCTTTCAATTTTGAAGGTGAAAATCTTCCTGAAAATTATTTCATGGCTAATTGATGCCCAAGGCACTTTTTTAAAGCTATTTGTTGAGGAAAGCATTGAAGCTTAATTACATGTAGCTACTGTAATTTAAAAGTTTGTTTTGGATGCACAAAATATGAGAGCTTATTTTAATCCTGCATGTATTTTATACAACATTTTCTTTTCTTTGTAGTGGACAAGGTCAGTTAGCAAAGAAAAACTATTACCTTCTTCAGCAAAATGCTGAGTGTGATAAAGTGACAAAGACTGCATATGAGGATTATTAATCATCACTGTGTTGAGCCAAGACCTCCCCACTTTCTCAAAACATTTCAGTGAGATGCTTGTCAATTTTCCAGTGTAACACAATGCCTGCTGCAGGTCAACTCCCATTTCAGTCTAGTGAAGAACAAAAGGCTATTAAAGCTTACCCCATTTAATATCTAAATTTCATTTCAATGTTTTCTTTGTCACACAGTGTGAAATGGTTATAGGTATAGATATAGGGGTGTCTGGAAAACCTGAATAGCGAATAGCAAATAGTCGCGAACAGCGAACAGCGAATAGTACAAATAGTGGCGAATAGTCACTGCTTCAGTCTAGCACTGATAGATGGATTAGTTGAAATTGATCATGTGGAGCTGCTTGCTGCTTGCTTAATCCTCTTTGCCCCTCGTGAGGCATAGGGCCTCCACCATAGCCTTCCACCAGACTCTGTTTATTGCGATCTTCTCAACCACACCCCATGTCTTCCCAATGCTCTCCAGCTCTTTGATTACTGTTCACCGCCAGGACTGCTTTGGTCTTCCTCGCTTCCTTTTCCCTTGAGGATTCCATTTCATGGCTATTCTAGTGGTGTTCTCCTTCTCTTTCCTCAAGGTATGGCCTTCCTTGCTCATACATAGTACGAACATTCCATGTACCAAGTCTCAAGCGGGATTTTGGTGAGAGTAACTTCCTCCATGCACAGGTGCACTTCATACCTTGCCTCGTTTCCCACTTGTCAGGGATAATAGGTATTATCTTTTCTCTTTCAGCCCCAAGGGGGCATCCAGTGAATTTGCTATAGCTTTAGTTTCCGTAACCATTTAATCCAGTACATGGTGGTGGTTGGCCTTAGTGCCTTCATCAGAGCCCCGTTAGCCGCCTTGATGTTGCTCAGGATCCACGATGAGGACATGGGGTTGGTTTTTGGATCCTTGATCATATGGAGCAATAGTGTTTATTCGCGGACGCTGATGGATTGAACAAGCTGGAGGAATTGTATTTTGCAGATATATTGTTTCCAAGGCAAATAGTCGTTTAAATTTCATCATTTCATCATCTATGCAGTTGTTACAGTATACATGTAGTTTGTAGCTGTTATTATAATTTTGGGCAAAAAAATTGTTTCAATTATTATTTAATAATAAGCTATCTTCGATTCATTTTAGCAAGTGCTTGAGTCAAGTGCAGTACATGTGTATTTTGATTGCTGGATTTCTCATGCATATTTTATTTGAGTTGTGTTTTCCTATTCCATAAAGTGTTTTAAAAGGCCACTATTCGCCACTATTTGCAACTATTTGCACTTTTCATACTATTCACACTATTCATACTACTTGGTTTTCGCTATTCGTGACTATTCACTATTCGGGTTTTCCAGACACCCTAGATATAGTGTGAAATAGTTTTAGGTATGGAGTCAGTTCTTGTCTACATATAAAGAACCATGATTATAACTCTTCTATAATAGAAAAGCTCAATGGGGAAAGTTGCTGCTCAGTAACTAAAGCCAGCCAATTGGATTGCTTTTACATTTGCCTGCCCTATCTTTTCTACTTGTTGATGTGCAGGAGAGGGAGGGTGCTTTGATGGCAATTTCATCAACTTTAAACAGCAGTTTCACAAGTTACTAACGTTTCATTAAACAAAGAGCTGTATGTATAATTAATGTATGGGGTTAAACAGAAATCTTGCCCAGTATTCATTTCCATGATCATGCATAGGGAATGAAACTGTGAGTGAGATTAAAAAAAATAAAGGAGCAGGAAGTGGGGTCCTCTTCCCACTTCTTCCCATTTTTTTGCTCATCCCAGGCACGCTTAATCACTGACTTAATCAATCTCCCTCCCTGGAAAACGGCGAGGAAAGGTCTACTGCACAAGCTAGATTTCAGACAACTTTCCCTTTTTATATTGGAAAATTGCGACCCAACTACTTAAAGGCCCAAAGTGTCAAAATAGTCCACCTGTCCTGCGTTAACCCTCTCTTTTATTGGGCATTTCTGACTAATGATCTTCCCTAGCTAAAAGAAAGAAAAAGATTAGTCTAAAGAAATGACAGTATAACCCCGTCAGAAATATTAAGTTTACTTTATCACTAGTACTGGTAATAAATCGATACCTCGTCTGTTAAAGGCACATAATTTTCCCGATTGAAAAACCTTGCCGGTGAGTCATCACGCCCAAAGCTCACTTCTTGCATCATTGGCAAGCTTTTAAACAAGCTCAGAAAAGTTACCCTTGACTTATGTCCAATTTTATAGTCTAAATCTCCAAATGCCAGGCTCTTCAGATTACAAAGATGACCATTTGAAGCAGCGTTGAAGAGAACTTCGAGGGTGGAAGACCTTGTCACATGAAGGGAAAGTCTCTCGAGACAATGATGAAGTGTCGCGACTGGAAGGTCAAACCGAACGTTGAGAAACTCCAAATCTGTTACCCCTCTCACTTTAAGGATCTGTAAGGACTGTGGATCAGGTTTCTTACCAGGGATCCGTAAGGACTGTGGATCTGTTTTCATACCAAGTATTCGTATTTGGACGTCTCTCCAAAGCCGAGGAGTGTTGAATACATTCCGTAAATGTCTGTTTACTTGAGCC
>OMLO01000142.1_pt1 | contig 37056 bp, 23 predicted proteins | sample 1674811 | NCBI WGS metagenome assembly OMLO01 (sample SAMN06265003, study PRJEB25207) | coral metagenome | isolation source: Coral host | place: Mexico:La Bocana,Puerto Morelos, Mexico | collected 2008-11-13
GTTGTTCTTGTTGTTCTTGTTGTTCTTGTTGTTCTTGTTGTTCTTGTTGTTGTTGTTGTTGTTGTTGTTGTTGTGGTATAAGTATAATGTAGTTGTGATGTTGTAATTTATGTTCTAGGTGTTGTTTTTTGGTCAAGAGCCAATATTGTTATTTTTTGTACATCCAAAAAAAGACAACCTTCATGTATTGTTTTTGAATTCAAGTGGATGTAGCGCGTGTTCAAAAATACAACTGCCTGTTGCCTGCTCCAAGGGTGAAATTTCTGAAAATCATATTGTGCGTCTTTATGTTTTTGATTGGAAAGATCAAATGTTGAGTACTTTTGTTTCGCTTCTTCAGTCGAAAATGTCGGCTCCCCAAAACAATCTAATCTAATACATTCCCTGATCTTCCAGTTCCCTATGTGTTTAGAACCAAGCTCCCAGTTGCCATGCTTAGCAGGTAGCTAGACATTTGGTTCCAAATACATAGGGAACTGGAAGATGATGAATTCATATGCATTTGTTTGTAAAGTAGACCCTACAGCGCAATGAGTTGAAATTCGTTACAAGCTTCTGTGATGTTTATCAATCAATTTGTGTTGTTTGATTTGAATTTATTGTATATTAGTTATCGAATCAATGTTCATTAAATGCAAAAAAAACGTTTCTTTCAACATTCAATATGTGTTATAGGAATAAACAACATACCAAGCAGCCTAATACTTCACCTTTCATAGGGTTGTCCGAAAGAAATTCATCCCCAAATTTTCAGCTACCCCAAACTTTGTTGCTGTTCCAAAACTAGGTGGTGGACCAAGTTTTTGTATTTTAACCCCTGGGGAAGATGAACCCAATTTGACGAGCATATTTTTCAGATCGGTTGGTTCAACCACCAACCAGAAAAGAAATTGTCTACCCTCTGGTAAACTAACATAGCAAAAGAACATCCCCATTTGCAACAGGAAATACATCTTCACTCCAGGTCTATTTTCCAGCAAGCTATGTTAGTTCGCCAGAGTGTAGTAAGGAGTTTTTGCCCGGACGAGATGACTCATCCAAGAGAGCCATGTCAACTGAGGCGCTGAGTTGGTGCCCCCTTTTGACCCTTCGGTTCGGAGCTACAAGGTGTCCTTGGCTTGAAAGGAAAAAAAAGATGGAGGAAGAGGTGGTGGGTTTGTGACGGATTTCCGGAAGATCGTGGAGGGCATAGCGTGGTTAGTCTAAGTGGGTGGTGGAAAGGATACTAACGAAATGAGCCACTCACTTTGCATTGCCGACAATTCCGCGGGGAAAAACCTTTCTTGAAATTCTTAGAATCATAGTGCAAGTGGGAGTGCATGCGTGCTAGTCCGTTTTTGATTTCTCACAAACCTATCCCCATCTACCCAACAACATGGCCCAAGTATACTTATATAGTTTCACTGAGAATGGCATGTTTGTTTGGTGTATTGTAGGCTAAACCCTTGCTCATGGCATGTTGAATGATGTAGATGTTGCGGTTGATCACCCACCCAGGATTTCAGTCACCACCATGATGACACCTTTTTAAGGCGACCGGGGGATCTCGAACTTAAGCCATGAGGCAGCATCCTAGGTGTAGCTCGCATCCCTATGACTATGCGTGTACAATCCTGAAGCATACCACCTTATATAGCGGTGCAGGATTTCTGATGGAAATGGTTGTGGTATCAAGAATCGGATTTGTTCGAAATGATTGCCTCACCCAACGACCTCAGCCATGGTGCTTTTTTTCCGACCAAAAATTGGTCGGTGTGAGTTTTGGGGCTACAATAAATCTGGTGAAATTATAGCGACGTCAGATGAGGTCACCCCAAACCATGGTTTGGGATCAGGAAATTCTCCCCAAATGCCCTTAATTCAGGTTTAGGAATTATTAGCTAGGTAGTGGGTTTTTATGTTCACCCCGAGTTGGGGAAACGTTCCAATTTGACTACAGCAATATGATTTTCAAATGGGTTGAAACCACCAACTAGGTGGTAATTTGCCCACACTACATTCCCCTTAACAAAGTTGATGTTTTGCATCCAACATCATCCAACAACCTTTCAGCATTTTCAAATGCCCTGCTAGCAAGAAACTTCCATGGCGAGATTCCTTCACTGACTGGTTGTTTAGTGTAGATGCATTTCAGGATATCCAAGTGCATCAATGCATTATTTGGAGTTACAAGTACATCTACGGCCACATCCACACCCAAATCATCATCATCATCATCATCATCAACATCATCAACATCAACATCATCATCATCCATCACCCATCATCTTTTTCTTCTTCTACCATCATCATCCATCATTTGCCAGATCTCATTTTTTGCGAATCTGTTTTCCCAGGCTCACATGGACGTATCACATGAATTCATCCAGGTGCCACTTCGAGGGTTTTCAATTGCAACCTATTCCCGCCGGTTGGTTCACCGTGAAAAAATGATGGTTTATATGGGTGTTTCCTTAAATGGTGGTACAGCGGTACCCAAAAAACACCCCAAAATGATCATTTTTAGTAGGAAAGCCCATGGTTGTTGGGTACCAGCATTTTAGGAAACCCCCGTATAGTAACGGAATCCCTCCAAGATCCCCTTAGTTTGCCAAAAGGATGATGGAAAGAATTGACATAAGATCCCAAAATCTAGGAGATCCAAAGATGATTCAAAACTTGAGGAGGTAGAGATCCAAAAGTCCTACCAAATATGCATAGAAAAGAAACTACAAGTACTTGGATCTGGTCAAATTATAGCGACCTCACACGACCTCACCCTAAAAGGTAGCTAAGAAAGAAAGATCCCCTTATTTCAGTGAAATCCAGGTTGGTGAAATATATAATTTGGCCAGCTTGGATGTATTTGATGTGTCTTGATCTTTCGCAACAGCCATTCCATTAAGGATTCTGCGGTAGACCTTGGGTCTATGTGTTTATCGTGTTTGCTTTTTCCGCCAATTCCTTGTGTAGGTGGTGGTTTCAAATATTTATTTGGGGAAGTGATCCAATTTGACAAATGTTTTCAACTGGGCTGAAACCACCACGCAGTTGACTATAGAAACTACTGCGCAGCTGGACTATCATGAGAATCGTGGTGTCCAAACACCACCAAAACCATGGTAGGCCATTTTATGTGAGGTTTTGTTTTTCCGGATACCTATAGAATCATGACAAGCCTCTAAAGAATCACAGTTTCCAGACAATTGATGGAATGCGGGCAAGGCTTTTGGTCTTCGAGCATGGTGTTTCTCTAAATCACCAGTTGATCCGGCCGAATCATAGCAATCACACAGTTGATGTAAAAGCAGACACTTTTTGGTTAGTCAAATTTGCATGTAGCTTTGTCATATATAAGTTGTATAAGTACATTGGGATGTTCCCCTTCTAAGTATCAGTGGCAAATGAAGGTTAATAGGGATCCCCGATTAGAAGTGTAACAACCTTGGTGGTGACTGGAATCCTGGGATGATCCCAGTACATAAGTTAAGTATGGTATAAATATTCTGATCAAACTATAGCGACATCACACGACCTCACCGAACAAAAGGTAGCTAAGGAAAGGGAAATCCCCTTAATTCAGGGCAAAGTCAGGTTGCTGAAATATTATCATTTGACCAGAAATATACCCTCCCAAGGTTTAACATGGAACCTGAACATGGCACCCTAGAACAGGAGATTATTTTTGGATTCCATGTTAAACTTGACTTGCGGACGTATTGATTTGATATCTATCTTCACAATCCCGAAAAGTTGCGAGGTCCCTGAGGGAAAGGTTGTGTGACCTCCGCTGCAGGTTGCCTATGTGATGTTGGACAATGGGCAGAAGGTCAGCTGGCAGGTACCTCACTTGGCCGCTGAAAATGCCGAGGTCATTATGGTTGAGTAATCTTAACGATGTAATAGTAGACATGTGATATGACTGCTTATTTAAGGCAATGGATAGATGTATAAGTAACTTTAGATAGCGGCTTATTTACTGCTTATTTGTCACTGCTATGCAAATGAGGGCACTTGATAGAAACTTCACTGCAACTGGTGGTTCATACTGGTAATCCTTCCCAAAAACCAAGGACATCATGATACTTCAAATAATCAGCAGATGGACCATTTGGCGGGAATCATAGTACAATGATCGAGGTGAAGATCAGAAGATGATTAAACTCCAGTTCCCAGCCTAATATGGGAAGTATATCAAGTATCGTCGTATCAAATGCCCTCTCTGAAACCAACATTGCCAACCTGAAAATTGATGGTTAGAAGACGATTCTTTCCTTTCCAATTTTGGTTTCGAACTATTTTTCAGGCACGTTTGCTGTTAGTTTTTTTGGGGGGTGGAAGTTTGGTTTCCTACAACTTGCCTGGGTGAATGGCATCCACGGTGTGCAAGGCCAGCCCAGAGGAGGCTGCACTGTCGCCAGGTGAGGATAATGGGGAAGCGATGTCAGGTCGCCAGGGATTTTCATGTCGTATTTTTCCGGATCCTAAATGAGGGAGCGACTTTGAAACCCCCAGAAATCCTCAAAATCACAGGGTAGGTGTTTGTGTTTGTTTGTGTTTTTTTTGGGGGGTGGTTTTTGAGATATGAAACCCCCCCTTTATCCGCATCTGATCATAGATATTTCTTGCCAGGGGGAGGTACGGGTATGTAGTCATGATGACCCCACTTTAGGTAATGGTTTTCTAGGAAGAATCCGATATATAATTAGTTGCTGGTTTTGTAGAAGAAGCCTTTCCAAAGTTGTCATTGAGGTTTCTTTGAAGACGGGAATCGTGGCCTGGCATGTTGTTTTGTTGTTTTTTGTTCAAGTGCTCCGTGTGAGAGATTGTTAGCGGAAAGGCAACCCGGGATCGGATGGCAAATACAGTTGCCACCAGGATTCTTGCATGCTTCAGCCACATACCCAGCTTATATCGACTCATTCTTTCATTGAGTCCTTGCAACGTACACCCCAGAAATTTAACATAGATACCAAAAACGGCCATATTCAATCATATTCAAAAGGAGATACATTTTCCAAGCCATCATTTTGGGTATCCATGTTAATTTTCAGGCGTGTAGGCATTTGATGCATTTGTCACCCCACCGTTTTCAGGTGACAACCGCACGGCGGTTCCAAGAAGAACCGGTGAGGACCAGCACATGCTACGCCATGAGGCCGGAAAAACGTCTTCGACCAACGCCATGACATGTTTGGCGTAAAAGAAAGCGTGGAAGAGTCGATGAAGAAGTTATTGGGAGAAAACCATGTCTTTTTGTGGTTTGTAATTGTTTTTTGCAGACCTGCAGACAAGACCTTGGACTATCATGTGGACATCATGCTTCAACGTGCAGTTTCCATGTTTGGGGATTGGAGCATCTAGCCATCTACGTCAAAACTCGCGGTATTGGTCCACATCTCCACATTGCTTAAATGGGTTCTTTTGAGTTGATGAATGCACAACTGCTCTTACGAAAATGATCGCCTTGATCTTTTCCTTAATCTCAAAGTACTTCCAAAAAATGCAGGAAGGCATTGCTTTTCGGAGCAAAGTTGAACAAAAACATTCAAGTTTTGCCTATCATTTTCAGGGTTTTGAAGGCCAATGTGCATAAGCAAAAGTCCACCTTTTTTTAAGATTCATTTTTACATCTAGATGTTTCCGGTCACCTGTAGTAGCCATCCTTTTGGTGGTTTTTGCCAGTGTTTCACCCGTTTTCTTCTTGTGATCTAGGTGGTGAGACTTCAAACACTTTTTTTTGGTATTTGCTATTTGGTGAAATGATCCAATTTGAGCACCAACTTGTGATGGTCCTAAAGATGACAGCATCTACACCCCAGCCCTGAAACATTAAACCTGAGATTTTCAGCCCCTGGGAAAGGAGATTCCTTTTGGAAAACCCATTATTTTCAGGTGAACCATGTTAAACTTTCCGATCAAATATAATTATAGCAACCTCACACGACCTCACCGAACGCAAGGCAGCTTTTTGGAATGGAAATCCCCTTATTTCAGGTTTGTAAATCTACGTTGGTGAAATATCATAATTTGGTCAGAACTTTCGGTGTAGCATGAAAAAAACTTCCCACCTTCCGATCTTCATTTTTGGACAACTTCTTGGGTGACCATTCCGCGAGCCTTTTAAAGTTGCTTGCGACTGGTAAAACCAACTGTTCAACAAATGTTTATTGCTTTCCCAATAGGAAATTGCCTTCCTGCTTTGATTGAATAGTCTTCCAACCATCATATCATTGTCATAACAAGTGCTATCACAGTTCTTCTCCTCACCCATGAAATCCGCCCGCCCGCCCTATAAAATTTGTCGCCAAAAAAACATTCGCAATCTCCGCAGATTTTCCCCGTCGACGTGGGTGAGCGCCTTAGGGTTGGAAAGGGTGAAGTTAGAGAGAGAGAGAGAGAGACTGCATGAATCATGTGAGCAATGAAAAGAGCCCTGGTTGTTTAGGGTATATAGATGTAACAAGATGTATATAGGGGACTATACTACCCAGTCATGTGGGGATTATAGTAAACCATGAAATAAGAATCCCTATTGAACAACCAGTATTTCATGGAAAGTAAGAGGGTCTTTCGTGGCTCGTGTGACTAGACATTGTCAGGAAAATGACTTGAAGTATGAAATCATGATCATGCTGAGCGTCAACATCTCCTGAAAGTTCAGAGAAAAGGTTGTTTTTGTTGAGGTTTCCATGCAAAAAAACATCGCCCTTTAATAAACAGAAACATCCGCAAAAAAATGCGAAAATCTCGTCCAAGGTTATGGAAGGAAACTCACCCTGACGGTGGAATCTGCAGATCCCATGCAGGCCGCGGAATCTTCCCAAGAACAACATGTGGCAGATACTCTTCCTCCCACAATCATGGTTTACTCCCTCCGAAAACTAACATGTCCCCTGAAAATCAATGATTGGTTCAGATGTATTCCCAACTGAAATACAGTAGTCCTTTTTTGGGGTACAGGTTAGTTTTCGGGGGTTCAGTGGAAAATGGCTGTATCTCCAATATTAGGAAACCTTTTATTTACGGTATTTTTCCACTGAACCATGATTATGGGAGAAAGGGTAACGAATGTCTTCTGTGAGATTCTGTGAGTAAATGACTTGCAGGTCTAAAGAAAGAGTGAACGACTTGGAGGATTCTTCTAACTTTTGGGGTGGGATATCGTTTGATGCTTCCAACTTTGCATGTTCATTGATGTATGCAGTATCATCGTCACCCATTTTCATCCATCATCTATCATCAAACACAAGGAATCAGCTTCCGACAACCAAGAATCATCATAAGTATTTCCGACCTTTAAAGAGTTGTTTTTACATGTCACAACAACAACAACAACAACAACAACAACAACAACAGCAACCACAACTTTTCTGCTTTCAATGCCATGGGGAAATCCCCCGTGTGTTTTTTCCCGGTCGCAGGCTGCGCGGGGTCTTTACTTTGTAGAGGTGACACGTGGCGGTTGCCTTGATCCGCAACGACCCTATTTCGAGCCCAGGAGCTCTGGATTTGTTGCGACGAAAATGGCGGGAATTTTTCCCCAAGTGGTGGTGATTCTAAGGGAATCCCCTAGCAAAATGCCATTAATTCAACTTGTTGGAATTTATATATGCCGAAAAATTCCCATAAAAAGGGACGTGTAATCAGGTACTGTGAAAAATATGGGCCATATTTTTGTTTAAAGGCATGGATAGATCGATGGATGAATGTAAAATCGATATTTCTTTAGGGGCCACTTTTGGCACTGATCATTTTATTGGCCATTCTTCGTGTAGCTCCGTACGTCACATAAAAAATATCGATGCTCATGGTAGTCATGATAATTGTGTCCAACTCGAAATTGGTATAGGTTTTCCTTGTTCGACACATTTGTAGTTGGCGTTGCGAAGTCTTGACCTCATTTTTGGAGTCAAGAAATATATGGGGAACTATGGGAAGATATGGAACAATGGGTGAAATCTGGAAGGGAAATGAACCATGCAGGCGGATGTTTTTTTTAGCAACCTTTGGTGGTTTTGTTCCAGTGATGGAAATCGACTTGTTTTGTTTTGTTTGGGAAGTGGTGTCATAAAATGATTCTTTCTAGGGTGTCATGATTTTCGGAACCACCTGAGTGATGTTTTGTTTGCATAACATAAGTGCGCAAGCATAATATTTCTATAATACTGTATCATTTACAGAAAGACGTGTCACGTGTGATATATCTCATTTGATGCTATTCGGGTTTAAAGTAACATTAGTAACGTTATTGCATGGCTTTAATTATTAAGTACTCGATCACATGCCAAAAAAAATGCAATTTCTGTCTAGATCAATTTTTGGTACGAATGAATCCTCCACAAAACCATGGTAATTACGAGGTTTTTAGGTCATCTAAAATATCCCCTGCTAAAAATGATACCCCCTCCTTATGTTCATTGAAATCCTGAGATTGTGCACCTTCCTCCAACTCTTCCCAGGCTCTTTCTCCTAGAAATCTCAAGGGTATCCCCGCCCCCACAAGGTGTGCTATCCCCCGGCCTTAAGTGGTGAGGAAGCCCATCATAGGACCCCTTAATCACCTTTGATATGGCCTGATTTTCCTGACAACGGTGGCATTGGGTACCCTGAAGATTCCTCATGGTCTTTCCCGTCCGCCAGGAGCCAATCATGTGCCCTGGGTTTGGTCTTGGGACCTGTGGGAGGGTGTTGACTCATCCTTGCCCCCTTCCAAAGCTTCCGCTGTCAGGACTATGGGAAAGCGGTCAGTTGAAATTCTGAATCAATGAATTCGCGATTCCCCGTCAAAGGGGTGGTTAAGGGTTGTTTATTTTCATTTTTGCGTTTTTCTTTGTGTTTTGCTTGTTTGAAGGGGCCTTCCTTGTAGCATTTTTCGTTTTGCATAAGGCTTTTGAATGCTAGAATAGAAAAACACCCCAGCGACTTGGACCACCAATCTTTACGTTTCTTGGATGAGAGATCCAAGTGGTCAGAGCAGGGGGTCAGAGCATGGGGGGGTCACTAGTGGATTTTTTCAAACACGCCGTTTTCCCAGCACCTGGGTCACATCACACCGACCCGCATGGGGATTTTTTGTCACTCTTGAGCGGTAAGAAGACAATTGTATGGAAATCCAGGACCTCTCCGACACGTAAACTTATAACTTAGTATGTCAAAAAAAAAATCCATTGGTCAAAAAAGCACCAGAAAAAAAAGGAGTCTGAAATGTTTTGGCACATTTTGCAGACCTTTGGATCAACAGTGTCCAAATGTATCCATAACAAACGTATCTACACCGTTGTCCGCCATAAGTCCCTTCGGAATTGCCCTACCGAGGTACGTTGGAGTGCCCTCAAGGCACTTATCCCAATAGGGAACAAAAGTCCTATGGTTACTATTACGACGAGTATTTGACGGAGTTTCCCTACAAAAGTAGTGTTTGAAACTCAAAAACTCGTGTTTACTTCATCAATGTTTCAGGCTGGCGGGAAAAAACAAAATATACCAGAAAACTATTGGTTCCAAAATCGCAATATCAACGATGCCAAGGGATGTGGAGAGAAATTCTCACTGTAAATGCCTTGTATGTGTTCTTACCTTCCGTGACCCCAAAGCAAGTTTCTTTTGGCCGTTGTTGCTTCAATGCCGAGGATTTGGAAACAAAGACTTCTTCCAAAAAAATAGTTGAAAAGTTTCCAAATCCTCGGAAAAAAAAATCTTGGAGAACTTTGGTTTTTGTTGGTGCGTTGGTTTGGAGAGCAAGGTTTCATAGATCCAAATCATCCAATAGGTGAGTTCCCTTTGACCCAAGGCACCTTGTTAAGAGATAACCTCTTCCATCGAAAAGTTTGGGGTGTTACGAAAGTGAACTTGCAAATTTACTAAGTTAAGGCTGTAGGTGGTGGTGTCAAATTTTATTTATGTTCACCTCGAAACTTTGGGGAAGATTACCTCGTTGACGAATATTTGTTCAGTTGGGTTGAGGCCACCAAGTAGATAAATGTTTCTTTTGGTGGTCAATGTGAGCATGTCTCAAAATTAGGAATGATAAAATAATTGTGGTAGGACTGTCTCAAAATGTGTGTGTTTTTTTCTCGCTGGCCCTCAGTACGAAATGAGGGAATGAGGGTATACATGGTTATGATGGGGATCTATTCCCTCATTCCCTACAAAGGGCCGGCCTGTATATTTTTTCCAGCCCTCTAAATTTTATGTATATGAGTTTTCACCTTTTAGGAATGTTCGTCATGTTTGTTGACGGTTTTGAGGACGTAATCACTGAGGTATGCTGAGAAACATCCATATACAGCGTGTCTCCACCTTTTTGTTTTTTTTGTACAACAAATCAAGCAGTGGAACCCACTTAGTTTCTCACTTGTCAACCGCAAGGTGATTTTATTTGATTTTGAAAATGTTTTGAATCAACTACAGTCTAAATTACAGTAATCGTTAATTACGTTCTAAAAGCAAAACAACAATTTGCTTTCGACCAAGATTAACTCACATTAAGTCACACCTTCCTGGGATGTTTCGCTTGTTGGGCTTGCAGACCTTCCCCTAGAGGCACTGTGCCGTTTGTGAAACATTGGCGATTTGCAACTTGTGTGATCAGGATGGGAGTCAGCAAAAAAACCGTGGGAATGAAAAACACAAGCTGAAGGGGACCCAAAACAGCAAAGTTAAACACACAGGCAATTATATGAAATACTCTTGTGATTGCTTTTGTTCTCAAAGTAAAGAAAAGACAGTGTGATAGAAAAATAAAGGGTGTTTTGTGTTGTGTTTGACTGTCAAAAGATGCGTGTAATAATAAGTTGCGTTGTGAAAGATGGAAAAAGTGGTTCAGATTTACAGCGGAGCGTAGCCTCGTTGCGTTACAGATTCCAGAGGCTAAAAGGGTTCATCTCAGTCAAGTTGCTTGGATGTGTTGCTCAAAAGTGGCCACAGTGGCTCGTTTTTTTCAGACACAAGACAAACAAATAAAGGGATGATTTGCCTAAACAGATGTCACCAGGGGGAAAAAAGAACCTTGCACCTCTATCTCAAAAAGCAAACTGATAGCTTTTCGAAAATAATGATTTGGGAATTTGGGAAGGTTCAAACTATAAGGAATTGCAGGCTTAAGTGAATTTCTGGTAACATTGCAACTCTTTGACTATTGAGGAGCCCTGGAACCCCCTAATCTCTTTTGAAAGAATCCCCAAGAGATCACTTGGGACTCCTTATTCCCACAACGATCGCCATGTGTCACGGAGTGCAGTGCCACTAAGTAGTCAATGATGCAATATGTGGAAAGTCACCCACAAACCCCCAATGTGGTGGTTCTTAAGAGTTTTGCTTGATGTTTCTATTTTTCATCCCTATTGGTCAAGTTGACCTTAGTTGACTTCTTGACTTGTTTGAAACAAGCAGACATGCTTTACTTGTTTAGCTCTCACTTCACAAAGTGAGTCCTACTTGCAACAATTTCTCTCAAGTTCGGGTGACAGGACACGATCCAACACAACTTCATCATTGACAAAGAGGATGGAACTTGTAAGGAGGTCAAGGGAAGCAGGAAAAAAACAGGGGGTACGTCGAAAAGAGTAGATGATGAACAAAGCATCATGGCTTCAAGATGGCTGCAATGCATTCTGCTTTACCGTTTACGTGGCGGAAAGTTACAACGGGATCCAGTGACAGATGGAAAAACCGTTCATGGGTTTTCAAAAAAAATCGGGGGGGTTCACCCCAAGCGTTTCTGGTGATGGCTGATAGTTGTGGATATTCCAACCAAAGTAAGGGGAAACGAGTCGCAGATTGATAAAATTATATTTTGAATGATGACTATCTTGTCCTTGACAAGTCAACTCCTTGAGACTTGAAGCTGCCATTGGAGTTTGCAAAGTTCCGGGGGGGGGTTGCAAAAAAATCACCGAAAAAATATGTTCCTAAAAAAACGGCTGGTTTTGAAAGCTTTTTTTAAGAAAAATGAATGCGAAAAAAAAGCTCTTTCGCAAAGGAACGATTTGTCGGATTGTCGTTTCCCCTTTGTCAAATCAAGGAGTTGGATGCTTGAATCCTGTTGCGCCATTTGGTGTGTTCTCCAGTGTTTTTGAAGTTCTTTCTTGGGCGACAAAAAAACGGCACGCCCCCCCCCCCCAGCCCCCAGTGTATGTGTGTTTTTTGCGTGTTTTTGTTGGTCGTTTGATTCTGGGTGGGTTGGTTGGATTCTGTCAAAAGGCTCTTCTTAAAAAATCGCGTCTATGATGTGTTCAATTGCAAGCATGCTATATAGATGCAAAAATATGTTGGGCATTTATATTTAGGCGAGCGTAAGATTCCCAGACCAATCAAGTTAGATGGGAATGTCACAAAGGGTTTTTTCCAGAAACGAGATTTTGTGAGCAGGGGAAGGTCATGTAGGTTTATATGTTTTTGTTTAAGGGAAGGCTTTACAATCACAGAAGGAGTTGTGAGCATGTATGGGGAGATATGCGTAGGAAGTTCTTCACCAAATCCAACCAAATTCCAGCGACGTCACTGATTGCCTCCAAAGGGGTCGGATCAGGGAATCCTCCTCCAAATGGCCATGTTGGAGGGTTGCATCTTTGTTGGTGTATGAATTATAACTGGTTGGTGGTTTCAAACATTTTTCATTTTCACCCCTACCTGGGGAAATGATCCACTTTGACTAATATTTTTCAGATGGGTTGAAACCACCAACTAGATAAAGATATTAACTTACGACCATGAAAGAAAAAAACACCATTTGTTGGATGGATGTTCCAAGTGTCGATTGTCCCTTTATTTATTATGTTTTTGGAAAGATTTGCCAGGTGAATAACAACTTCTTCAAGCAATATTTTTGGTGGTGCGGACTCCAAAAGTTTGAAGATCACAGGTGGTTTGACATGTTTTCACGGAAGGGAAATTCGAAAAATTGACTTGTCCACATGCCTTGTGGAGATTTTTTACTAATTCAAGGTGGACCCTTACCAGTTATGGGGTGACTATCCCTACAAATAGCCTTATAAATGGTTGAGGTTTAAAACCATACGTATAGGGGTTATTTATAACTGGTAGGGGATGGTGGCTTCCAAAAATTGGCGACAATGGTGCAAATTTGACAAGACTGGGTGGCTCGACATTTGGCACCCTTTTCGATAGTTGCAATAAAAGTCGTTTTGGACACTTGATTTCCACCCCAGGGTAAGAAAAAATCCAAAAAACACCTTTCAAAAAGAATCAACCCCCTACTAATGTCCATTTTCAAAAATGGATACACTGAGTAAAGGACCCTGGGCTTTTCCCCCAATCCATATCGCTGAACCTAACTTGGATCTTTCGGGAATTCGTGTATCGTGTAAGTTTTTGTCGAAAGCTGTGGGTCTATCAGGTGAAGTGAGTGCAACGTCTATCCCAAGATCTTGGATGTGTTTTTAACCTTCTACCATGGGATTCATCACCATGAATCAATCATTCGCCACCATTTAAGGGAGAATATGTTTGGTTCACTTTTTCCCGAGCAGCGTGGCAAAGCAAATCCAAGAGATGTGACCATGCTTTTTTGAAGCCGACAACCTTTTTGGCCAGAGTTTTTTGTTGGAAGATACCAATGCAAAAAGGAAATCTGGGTGGTGGCAACTCAAAGATTTTTTATGTTCATCCCCGGCCTATTTGGGGAAGATTCCCGTTTTTGACTCATATGTTTCAATGAGGGTTGAAACCACCAACTAGAAATGATTTGTTCTTTCTCCACAAGCCCAATTTTTTGCCAAAAATGTTTGGTGACCTGATGCTTTCTTGCGGGGAGTGCCACGGGTCTTAATTCAATATAGCATGTTTAGAATGTATAATGAAATTGTTTCTCAATTTTCATGAAATATGGAAGATTTGTTGTTTTACCACTTCTTGCTAGAGCATCAACAATCATTCTTCTAATATGTATATGTTGGGTGTGGCCCCTTCCCAGGATGCCAGTGGCAAATAAAGGTTTAGTTCGGGATTCCCTGCGCTCCAACTGTCATGACGTAGCCTGGTCCGAAGCAAGCTACGCACACCCAATATTTAGGTGGACATAAAATGTGAAACCTTCCCAAATGACTTCTGGATGATATCAATTGGGGAAACTCGGGCGTGAAACCACTTGCGATCGATCTGTAGCAACCGATCTCGAGGCACCTTCATCAACATGCATTTCGTCCAGCGTCTGAATGATGTTCCAGAGGGACGTTGTGGATAACATTTCGTGGGCACACCAAACAGTCTTCCAATCGTCCGCAAAAAACCTGAGAATTGTCGAGCCGCCTGCAAAAAATCGTATCGAGTTCCCACCATACTATCGTCGTATGGTTCCCAAAACTTCGTCACAGAATTGCGCCAAACTCCCAGTTGTTGCGTTTGCATTTGAAAATCTGTCAGCAAATGTAACCCTGTCACCCAAACCAAAGTACCCTCCGGTGCGTTTAAAATTCCGTCCAACCACTGCAAAACAATGTATCCTGTTGGCCCCAAAAAATCGAGAGGCCCCTTGGGTTGCAAAATGTCAAACTGTTGAAATGAAACCACAATGTCGTCAGAAATCGTCTTATCCTCCGTCATGGAGGTTTCCCACCGTTCAGTCTCGACAGATTGATGAGCTCGTTTGTCAAAAACTGCCTGTTGACCAACTTGTATGAAGTGAGAATGCAACGCGTCCCGGCAACTTCGTGTCGTTTCAAGTTCCTTGACCAATGCTTCCCAAATGCGAAATGTTTGTGATGGAAAAGCGGATCGACCCCGTTCTGCACTCTTATCGGCCGCATCATTGCCCCGGAAGGCCCATCGTTCAACTACAGACTCTGCTAAAGCATGATTCTGGTGTGAGCACACTTTGACGACATCTTCAAACAAAGCTCTGTCCAAGGCCCTACGAGTTAAATCAATCAATTGGCAAATCAAGTCATGGTCTTTATGCCCACTATGAACCACTATAGGATAACCCAACCGCAATGATTTAAGGATGTGGAACACGTGTTGGTTATCAACCCAAATCCAGAAAGGCTTAGAAGACACGAGGCCAAACTTAATGGCAGAAATGGCTGCCACACATTCAGCCCGAAACACTGTCTGATGGATGCCCCACAATGGTCCCTGGGAAACTTCAACGTAACGATCTTGGCCAATGTCGGCACAAACAACACCCCATGAAGCTATCCTAGTGAAGGGACAGGTAGGATTAAGGCAACTACCATCAATGAACAAATGCAAAACGTCTTGAGAAACTGGATCAAAATGAAAATCAGTGGTGAGGTCAGGGGCATCCTGGAGACAAGACCTGAATTGAGGGAGCAACGAAGAAGTACAAAACCACCCATGTTGTAAAGAGCAGTCAGGTAGCTCCTCAAGCTGGTGAAAGATGTGAGTAGGGACTTCACCTCGAGACGCCTGAAAATGCGGGCATTCCCAATGACGATGAAAGATAGAATCACATGGCTCTGAACACCATGGGCAAGCACGGTCAACGAAGTGTCCGCTGTGGATTTGCTTATCCCTTGTGAAAAAGGTCCCGTTAAGTACTACCCTTAACAATCCTACCTGTTCAAAGCTATAATGAGAAAGCCGCTCCGTGGTGAGTGGAAAATTACACTTATCCAACCCTTCAAAGCCATCACGGGTAGAAAGTTCACTACCAACTATATTTTGCCATGCTTCACAAGCTCTTTGCTTTAAAAGTTGGAATGGGCAATGAACCACGTGAAAGAGAAAACCATCATGGTCACGGATATAACCATCACCCATCCATGCCCAAGCAAGCTGGTGAATGCGTTGAAGGAACAACCCACACGGTCCTGGTTGGTATCTCTGAGGGTCAGAGGCCAAAATGTAACTGACAAGGGGAAATGCAATTTCGTGGACCGCAAAACGACGAAGGAGCCAAATGGTTTGCCACACGACAACGAACCCTGGGTCATGGTCAGGTGTTTCAACTCCTGACAGCTGCAACATAGGATTGGTACCCTTCTTACTTAAACCCAATGCTTGAAGAGCCTTGGTGCGAAGAGTGGACAACCACTTCTGAGACAACCAGGTACTAGCTGCTGCATGAAGGCCTCGTGGCCAAGCTACAACCTTGAGAGTCAGCAACTTTTGAGGTGTGGGTGCAAGGCTGATTCTCAACATATGCCAAAACTGTTCGAGCATTCGACCACGATGCTTGACCGTATAGTTGGTGAATCTCCCACAATATGAGACATGACCACCTAAGTTCCGACTATGATATTTAATGGGAAGGTCACCTTGGCGAAGGATTTCACGGCCAGTGGTGGATGATCCCCACACAAATGATTTTCTCGGATCTAAATGAAGGTCAAGGAAGTCAGCAAATTGAGAAATCACACGAAAGCCTTGCAGAGTGCATTCTGGGGAATCACTCAACAGCTGCCAGTCATCCACAAACGACCATGGTGTGACTTGGGGTGCTTGATTCCTTAGAAAGGCTGTCATGGCAACATTGATAAGATACATGGCCACTACCGATAGAGGGTCACCCTCCGGAAACCCACAACATGACCCCAATGGAGGTCCTGTTTTGCCAAGGACTTGAAAGCGTCTTGTCATGTTTGCAACTGCCCGATGCCATGTGAGGACGATAGAGGATGGTATACCTAGACGCCTGGCCAGCCAAAAGACTGGTACCCGTGGCAAAGTGTTAAAACACTTGCTCAAGTCACACGAAAGCCCTGATATGTCCCGGCCATCATGATAAAACCCTTCTTCAATGATGCATGCAAGTCTCCACCAAATCGTGCCTGCTTCACACCCTGGACGACTCCCGACAATGTCTGTTGGAGCCCATTCACTTAGCCAATCAAGTATCGACCGGGCTCTGAGTGAAGCCCAGGTCCTATATATCAAAGAAAAGACGCAAATTGGCCTAAATTGTGAGGCATCCTGAGCATTCTCAACTTTTTCCAGAGCAGCTATGGTTCCTACCAATGAACACGGTGGCCATGGACGACCACCTTCGATGGCATTCAGAGTATCAACGAGTCTCTGGCATAAAGGTCTGGGCATAGCAAGTAAATCTGCACGACTTACCCCATCAGGGCCTGTGGCTGTATGAACCTTTTTGCTACGAACGGTTCTTCTCCACTGGTCAACCGTGATAGGATCAAAGACAAGTGGTCGAGACGGTTGAGGCAAAAGGCTATCACACGACTGCACAAAAGGATCCCAACGATCTTCAGGCACATCGGCATGACGATTCCATTTTGGGGACCAGTATTCACGAAAGGCGTCAAAGACTTCAGAGGTTGTACCCCGGAATCGGTCTTGAGAGAGTAAATCCCCTGAGTGGAGACCAGGGTCTTTATCAAATACCAAAGTGTCATCAGAAAAGGAAGAAATGTGAAGCATACCCTGAGGACCAAACACAGGTTGAGATGGGCTCAAAGTATTTGGTTCGATTTGAACACTTTTAGCATCATCTGAAACTGTAAGAACAGCCGTGGATGTATGAGTCACAAGTGTATGGACTGGAACAGCCCGGGGTTTAGCCACATCACGGTAGATACAGTGGGTATCATCTAATCGTCTTTGTTTGGCAAGGCGAATCTGTTTTGCTTTCAACTGCGCCTCAAGCTGTTTGAATTCAGCCTGAAATCCCACAAAGATTGCCTGAACTACTTCGTTGTTGGGTAGGTGGACCGGTATGTTAAAAGGAGAATTCGGCAATACAATGGACCTATTCGGCCACCAAGCACGAAAACCCTTTGGGAAACCTTTGGCACGAATGATTGATGACCACAATGCTTGTGCATGCTCAAACTTCGGAAAAGTCACAATGGGCGTGGTCAACAACAACTTCAAACTTTGAAGACGTCGGAGTTGTCTGAGCCAACTGTAATGATGGAAATTTTCCCCCACAAAAGATGGCACGAATTCACCACGTCGAGAAAGTTTTGGTGGTATGGAGTGAGGCTCACCCCATTGAACCTCTTTGGTACAACATCGGCCCTTCTGATTAGGCAGCAACCCTTGTTTCCCTTCAGTCTTCAATTTTGCATCGCCCCAGGCCTCGAAGTCCCCAAATATTGAGCTAAAGGCACTGTCAATATCTGAGGCTCCGCCGGGAGCAGATGTGGTGTGGTAGTGAGTAAGGTCATCATCGTTGTCAGTTGTGATTGGCCATTCAACAGGCTTGGGTTTTCGCCAAATTGGGATCTTATGCTCATGAGTCAAAGGTGAAAAAGAGCCATACACTAACGAATGGTCGGCGAACCAAGTGGGATCAACAATGACGTCTGTCAAATGAGGAATGAGTTCCCTCGAGATCCACACAAAATCCTTTACTGATTTACCCTTACATGTGTTGCTAATGGGACGTTGCCACTTCTGTTTGGCAAATTGTTGAAGTTCAACGAAACCAGCATTAAGAAGCACCTGTATTTGGGGTAGGGCGTCATAGGATTGGTTAAAATCGCCGCATATCACCCGGGGCCCATGAGATTTGAAAACTACCCGATCAATCAGCTTGGACAACAATGCATCACTCTTATTCTGGACTTCAGTATACAATGCATGATATGCATATCCATAGAAGGTGCCAATTTTGATCCAAATGCCATTAACACACACAGCGGATGCATGAATGCGGGCTTCTTTACGAGTTGCGGCATCAAACTCACACTGCAGGTTACGACTCGGGAAAGAACTAAGGAGGCCAACCCCCACGGCTTTACCTCCTACACACCCCATGGCTGTACTTGTCAAAGGTGCGTGATCAGTAGCATGAAAGTGCCACTGTGGAGTTACAAAACTAAGTTCATCTCTAAAACGACGAACCCCTGGAACTGTTAAATGGGTTTCTGTCATACCCCAAGCCCCCCTTGGTAATTGCGATACAACTTCACCCTTCCCAATTAATCCTGTTGGATTTACTGTCCCCAGATGAAAGGAAGCTCCCGGAGGACCCGGGTTGGAAGCTTCTCCGATACGAATGCATAACATCAAAAAGACGAATTGTACAATGAACCTTGGTAGTGTTGACAAACGAATGTTGCTAAAAGCACGAGACGCTTTGGCTGTGCAACCCCTGGATTGACGGTGAGAACTGACCTGGCAGCCACCAACAGCAACATGCACTTTGTCTTCACTACCCAAAACTTGTCATTCTTGACGGGATTTCTTCTCCCCTCTTCCCAACAGCCGCTCAATCTGGCACAATTGCTCTTGCATTTTCTCGTCCAAGTGTTGTTGGAGAGATTGGCCCTGAACATCAACTTGGTGTTGTAGCTGTGTGAATTGAGCTGCAACATGATTCTGATGCTGTTGATGTTGAATCTGTTGAGATTGCAATGTTGACTCCATAGCAGTCATTCGATGTTCCAACTCATCAAGCCGAGAACGGCCTGGGAGATCCATCGGCTCATCCTGTGCAGGCAACAATTTCTTCTCAAACTGGGCCAATGTTGCAGCAACCTTCTGATCAACACTTGTCTGAATGGCCTCAACATTGGGGCCAACATTGCGGATGTCACTAGCAGGTGGAACGACTCGAGGGGCCTTCGATGACGGCTGGTAATTAGCCCAAGGATCATGGTGCAAAATGCCATCGGACGATGCAATGGACCCCCCCCCACTGGACGATCGTGCTTTCAACACATCAAGGGTACGAGATGGTGCAAGGATGTCAGACCTCGGTTTGGACGGGGCCTTCTTCTTATCAACCATACTCACAAGAACGTCACCATGCTCAAGTGTGTACACTTCATATTCAGGACGTTCCTGAGCCTGCACTTCCCACAAAACACCAGCACCATCTGTGCTTTTGCCCTTGGGCTGGCATGGACGTGCAGCCCATTTCCATTGGGAAAACAATTTCGACAACCCTTGCTTTGTGACACCAAAACCAAATGGGCCCACTATGAAAGTGTTCAATGAAGTGCCATCTAGATATGGGACTGTTGGCTTATGTTGATCATGAACATCCTTGGCATCAACTTCACGAATGCGTAAGCCAAATTTGGACCCATTGCGTGCTAGACATGACCACTGTTCGGATGTCTGTTGTGAAGTCACTGCATCCGGCTTTTCAACCCTCGGGAGCCACACCACCCGGTAAGATTCATGAGGTGACCTGCCATCTTGGCTACGAGGTTCATAATACAAAGCATACTGGCCAGAACGAGTCAACACTTGTTCAATGGAAATGCCTGTCACCCTGATCAAAACAATGAAAGTGTCGGCAAATTTGGGTTGTCTTCGTTCCATGCGAAGATTGACAAACTGGCGATCCCAAACATCAATGACAGTGCTTTCATTGCCTACCTGTGCGGAAAAGGAATCGGTGTTGTCCATGATGTACTTAACCGGATGGCCAATGAAATCAGTCCATTCACCAGGGAGCTCATCACGAAAGCAAAGGACTCTAATCACATTATTTGGGACCTCATCGACTTTCAGTTGTTGCATGGGTAAATGCCTGGAAATCTCAACACACCCAAGCTGAACAATTCTGGCTGTAGCCAGCAGGGGTTCCCCAGTCTTTTCAAACTTGGCAGGGAAACGAACTAAGCAACCTGATCCAATGCATGATGCATCTGCATGGTCCAAAATGAGAAGAGCTAAACCAGCTTGGGACATAGGCTGCTGCAACCTCAAGTATGGTTGAGCCTGAATGGATGTTACCACAACCACCCCCTGGGCATCCTTACATAGTGATCCCAATGCCAATTGACGAACGATTTGGTCAGGGCCCATCTTGAAGATGCCTTCAGGAATAGATATATCTTCAGGACTAAGCTGCAACGGTTCAGATGGTCTGGATGGTCCCGTTTGCTTTCGATGTTTATCCCCAAAAGATTTGCCTTGCGCAACCCTTTCTTTGACAACTTGGGTCAGTTCTGATGGAAGGACAAGTTGCATGCGTGGCGAAACATTGTTGGCTAAATGCTTCAACTCAGTCCATGGTTTAGATGATCTCATGGCTTTCGACACAGCTACCCTACCTAGTTTATCCAACACGCTTGCAACCCGAGAATCGGCAACTTCAGCTGGTACTCCGTGGGATCGGAGGATGTCATGCAACGATTGTTCAACTGTTTCTCGGAGGGCTCCCCCCAACGGTAGTTGAGCAGGGATTACGCTAGCACGTGCTTGAGGAGTGGCCCACAACGAATGCTCAAACAATGTGCGTAAAGTCACTGCCTCCGTCACAGTCATAGGGCAAATTGGTGATCCTACAATTGAAGATCGGAACCTCACTGCAGGGTCTGTCAAAATTCGCATGATCCACCCTACCGTCTGGAATCCACAATCTGCTGAAAACAAACTGGGCATGGTGATGACTTGAGTTTGCATCCCATCAGGAATCTGGTGTTCACATCTAAAAAGTTGGAATCCCTCTTTAGTGGTGAAAAGCTGGACCGAATCAGAGGATGACTGGTTGAAAACGACAGGTACCCAGTGGTTATCTAACAAGATTGCACTAACGATCCAACTGGAGTGTTTACTGAGGCATTGTTGGACCCACTGCGAAAGCTGACCTGGCAGGTGAGTAAAAACCAATGGTGCTTGGGATGTGCATTCATCATGGCATGTGAGAAGATTAAGGTAGAATGACATCTCATCATGGGCAACCCAACTTTCCTGACGGTACAACATTTGAATACGAGAACAGCTGTCACCATGTTGGAACCAATTAGGGGGTCCCGAATGTTGATGACATCCATGTGGGCGATACCCAGTTGCAGGGTGAACAACCAAATGCTGCATTGGATATGTCTTTTGGGACCATGGTATCAATTGTCCGACCCTGTCAACGACCCTTACTGAACGACTGGTTCCCTCAGCAAATGGCGTCAAAGCACATTCTGCAGCGACAATCTGGCCAATCGTGGAGTTGGCATTCACTTTTACGATCGATGGACTGGGGATACCCGGAAAATGCATCACCACATGATGTGTTGACCCTACTGATTCAGGCTGAGGGTTGCAACTGGCAATGGTTTCAGTGGTACTTTCAAGGACCTGAGACATCTTACATGTGACAACTGAACTTGAATGATGCAAGTCTAACTCAATGGAAGGTGCAGATTCATTTTCGGACGTGTCTGGCACAACTGTTTCTTCAACTGGGGCAGCGGTTGGCAAAAGTTCACCAAAGGATTGATGATTTGGAATCACTGCAGTTGAGACAACGGATGCAACGAAACCTGTGGGTCGTTCCAATTCACCTGCATCAGAGTGGGATGATGCGGAAACCAATGCGTCGTCCTGTTGTGGCGGCTCACTATCGCTAGGAAAGGCAGTAGCATGATCTCTTTTACGCCGAAACCCTGGGACCCCCCCTTCATCAGAAATCACTGGCAAAGGTAATGCTTCTTCAACCACAGTGAAAGGTGCCGTAGGGGAAATGTCACCCAAAAGATTGTGAGGGATGTCATTAAGATGCACTGGTAAGGGTGTGCACTCAACCCCAGTCACTCCTACACAGGGACGGCAAATGAAACAATCATCATATGGGCAATTCCATGCATCGATGTCGCCATACCCATCATCAACAACGCCCAGTGGCTCATGCGGAATGTCGTGATCAGAAAGCTCTGTCGGCATTTCACTCGGGGATGACGAAGGCTGAACAAGACCCATTGGTGTCAAGGCATCAGTGCATGTTTGAAACAACAATCGATGGGTGGAATCAACAAACTCATGTAACCTGATGCCATATTTGGAATACAGGAGATGCGGTAGCATCTTCTCACGTGCCCCCAATGCCTTCCCAACCAAAGCCCATAATACTTGTTCCGGGGGTGGAATGTCAGGAATTTCCCATGCTTGGCCTACTTGATGCATCCATTGACCAAAAATCCACCCCGAATGGAATGGTGTCGCCATCTGCCCCAGTCCACATAGGCCTAATTTGAGGTTAGGCATCCATTGACGATCGGTTTGTGCTCCGTGGAGGAGTGCACATTCCCACGGGTGAATATGCCGTAAACATTGAACCTTTTGATTTTGGATAACCATCATGCCATCACATGGTAACAATGCTCCAAACAAGCCTTTAGAGGATAACCGTTGTAATGACATTGGACCCTTCCGGCAAGAACATGGACATCCAGTCAATTGGTTACCCCATCCGTGTAAGGCAGTGCTCAGGGGTTTGTGTAGGTCAATGAGGACCGAATGAATTCCCCCATATCGATCAAAACACCCATACTCATACTCATCAATCTGTAACTGCTGCAAATGTTCTTCAGGCCAAGAAGGAAAAATCGGCAGAAAATCAGCTACGACAGGTGCACGAATCTGCTTGGGGAGACATCGTAGGTTGAACTTGGGAATGCATGGACTAGAGAGAAGGCACCACCAACGCTCTCTTCGTGCAACCCAAAAATGCTCAAGGTTCAAAATACAGTCTGTATGCCAAAAACCTGTTGCATTGCACCATGATTGGATTGTTTGTTGGACATCAGGGTCCCTTCCAGAACCCGAAACACATTCCAAAATGATCCCTGCCGACCGAAAGAAATATGCTGCCCGTAATGTATATAACAATGTCTGTGCTCTCCCATCATCAAATTTTCGCCGATCACCCAAAGCTGACCACGGTTGACAGGAAAAACCACATGTCAAAATTGCAGAAGCGGGGTGAATCTCAAAGATCTTCTGTAACGTTCTGTTATCCCCAATATCTCCCTCAATGACATGTTGCGTCCCATCTTGTTGTTGAAACTCAACCAGTGGTGTTCGAATGTCATTACGAACCTGAATCTTTGCACCCGCATGTTCGAGTCCAAAACTCATGACCCCAATGCCTGAACAAAGCTCTACCACTTCCCGAAAAGCACTTGTACTTGGGGTGTTGTGCGCCAAAACGATGGTTGACTCATCAATGTAAATGCCCTTTGAATCCTTGTCCCAAAACTTGGCATCCAGAAAAGAATAGGCACATGCTTGGGGGAGTGTTCCAAAGACCCTGAAAACTCTCTTAGCCAATGCCGTTCTAACCAGATGTTTCGTACCAGTTGGATCCCAAATGATGCACTCACACAACGTATCGATCTTGGAAAGATGATCAATGTTATCCCAGGATGGTTCAAGTTGAGGAACTATAGATACCATGGCATGCGGAGGCCCCCCCAAGGTTCCGCCAGCGTTGCTGCACTGCTGACAAGTCTTGGGCCCACAGCTTTCGGGATTCCCTACTTAAAATGGAATAATCCTGGTGGTCACTGCTACTGGGAAGGGGCCATACCCAATGTATATGATTCGCTAATGATTTTCGGGGTCCACCATAACAACTTTGTTACATGGGAAAATCAACCCTAAAGATTGAGAAGTATTGTCCCTTGGTGATGTAGGGTTTCTCCTATTTTTTTAGGGTTGTTGCAGGTGATTATGGCAAACCCTGATTTTTCTTGTTCTATTGATACACTTTCACTTTCACCCCCCAAAAAAAGTTTCCGACCGAAAGTTTTTTTTCCAGGTGCATCTCTGGTGCTGTCTTCGGTGGGTGTCTTTGGCCAAATTACCAGGGGCACCACTAGCGCTTTAAAAAAGGGAAATCGGATCACTAGAAAATGCCAAATAAAAAGGGAAAATTCTCCAAAAGATGTCCTGAAATTCAGATTGGTTGTAGTTGTAGTTGTAGTTGTGTATATTTTTTTAAGCATTATTATCCTCCAATCTTATTTTGAAAATCTCAAGTTTTTCTGGTATATCAGGTATTGTTTCCAGGTAGACATGGCAAATGCTGAATCAAGAAGACCAGGGTAGTAGCAGTCGGGATTCCACTGCTTTTGGAAACTCAGATTCTGTTGGCGTTGAAAATGTGATCGTTGAATTTTGGTGGGGGGTAAAGGTTAATTTAGACGGAGTCTTTGGTAAAAGTGTGTATTAATATACATACATATTACATATATATATTAGATTTGCATCTACATGATATATAGAGATCGTGGTGGTCACTGGAATCCTTGGAGGGGGAGCATCCCAAAGTATACAGTGCACACCGTTTTTTAATGCAAAGATGCCGAAAAAAACATCGTGGTAGTTTCATTAGATGTCAACAACCACACACCTTTTTGCACTTGTGCATGTGCGAATGCCCCCATGTTCGGAGTGTCTTTGTTGGGTAAGCAAGTTGTTGAAGGAAAAAGTCTTGCACCGGTTGCTATGGAGAATCTTTTTTTTGTGAGACCTCAACGGGTTGGTAGGATTTCTTCCGTCAAACAGAAGAAACTGCTGGTCTTTGAGTTGGTTTCTGCCAAGCTACAGGGATGTCCCCCCCCAAAAAAATGGGGGTACCATGCTTGCTTGGTTCACGGTTCCTGACGGATAACGGAGATGAAGAACCTTATTCAACCAATGGCTAAGCTATGAAATTTTAGGGATTGTATACTTAGTAGCAGAAATACAGTTTAGACTTCTATTTCATGGTTCTTTTTCTGAGTAAGCAGCGGATGAATTTTCAGGGGCTTTTGCTGTTAGTTCCAGGAGTGTAAATGTCAGCGTTTGCTGCTCCTAAATTTTGTACCTTGGCATGTAGTTTTCGAGGTTGTTGCTATGTTTCGCGTTGATGTCGCTTTGTCCGAACCTCAGGTTTGCACGGTGGGAAACCCACCTGGGCCCATTGGGTGAAATAATCCACTTGGTACAGTAACCATTTACTCAATTCTTTGCGCATCCTACTTGTAGTGGAGTACAAAGAAGTCAGCTCGAGTTGAAGTCTGGACATTTGCTGATGACTAAACTCGACTTTTCACTCCACAACAAGTCGCATCTGACGTCAAGTCTGGCGGCAGGCATTGTATGATGTCTTCGGACGGTCGGGGGAGTTCGCGGTTGTTTGAATCATTCTTCCCTTTCACAGGAATCATTAATTTACCCATGATTCGGGGGATCAAACAAGCAGCAAACGTAAATATATAGCAGTTTTGACGAATTTTCCTTAAACCAATTCAGTGTTTGGGTTGGTAATTCATCATGACCCCTGTATCACTTTGGTTCTTACAATTTTAGCCGTAATGCTTTGGATGGATTTGGTGATTAGGCATCAAGCCATGTGAGTTGAGTCGTTGCCTAGGTTCATATCTTTGCGACACCTGCTGCAATCGAAAGCGAAGGCGTGGGTTCCGAAAATCGCTGTTCGAAACCTGGATTTCACCAGACATTTCAGGTACCTAACATGGAGGTGTTCATCTATATAAGCTGTATGTCTGAAATTTATAAGGTTCAGTACCTCCATTTTAGGTACCTGAAATGTCTGGTGATGGATGAGAAATACCTCATGTTTGATCATTTTTGTAGAAGGCCCACCAAGACTGTAGGGCTGTCACCTTGAGAAGGGACGCACAGAAAAAAATGAAAGGTTCTAGAATCATGGTACCTCAAATATATCGTGTTTCTTCATAGTTGCTTCAAAATTTGTTAGATAGATATCATTTGCACGGTGTCAAGTACAACACTTGTGGGAGCGTTGAAGAGAAATGGTTGGTATACTGGAAAAGAATACATTTCTCTTTTCTCACCATTTGGAATGACTCCGATCCTGTTCACCATCTGGTTGCGTTTATCTTCCACAGGGTCCCCGGTTTATCTTCCGTTTTAAGGGGTTGGCAAATCGCAACCCGGTCAATTACCTTCCCAGAATTTGCTTTTGGGGGCCCTCGACCTATTTTCACTCGGCTAATATTTGGCAGTCCCGGAAATACCCTTAGCGCTTTTAAATTTGGTGAGTTGTTTTTAATGTAGCTCACTAAAAGTTAAAAATTAGTGGGGGACCTAAGTTTTGCCTAGAGGTTTTTGTTAGGTTTAGGGAGGCTAATTGACCTTAATGTAGGTAAATATGCCAGTCCCATGGAGCATCTGGGTATATATAAAAGTTTTCTCTTTAGTTTTCAAGCATACCATTCAACTTATACTCTTGTGATTTGGATTGCATGTTCTACTCTGTTAGGCACTAAGAGTCCAGCCCTTTCGAATCACGGCTGAAAAAAAAATCACTTCTCGTTTCCCATCGTTGCAACAAACACTTCAAATCCCTGAAACCAACACACCCACCTGCCCCAGTTTGTGTCAGGTTGCCGAAGTTAAAGGGCGGATTTTTTATTTTCCATCTTTTTGTCATGAGAATCTCTCAGTTGTCTCTTCCGTGATTTCAGCTGCCAAAAAAACCGACCCCGCCAGGGTGCGACACTTTGACTCGGATCTCGACTAAAGGCGGCAGAGTGGGAGGAGTTGAACATTTGAAGAGTCCAGGGGATTTGTTTTACTTATTCAGCCAATGGATTACATATTTAGTAGGTTTAAACTTTTATTTCATGGTCCTTTTGGCTGAGTAATTTTTGTATATTTTTGTTGGTGATTTTTGTACGGATTTTACCATGGTAAATCACCGTTCGTTCGCCAACGTTTGATATGTTTGGAACTTTTTCCAAGCATAAGAAGGACGGTCCCCAAAATATGACAGGCCATCAGATATCACACTGCTATGGTGCAGCGATATTTAAGATAAGAATTGATCAGATTTGTCGGACGGACGAAGTGTTGCTCCAATACTGCTTATGTAATGGGTATGGGTAATCTTTCGTAATACTGCATAAAAGATGGCGAAAAAAAACTCTAAGGGTTTGATGACTGGAATATGAGAAACCATAGTCCCGAAATCTGTGATACCAAGTTGGTTTGATCGTGCAGACCCATAGCATCCATGTATGGTATGTTTACCTACATTCGCCATCAAAATCAACTGAATGTATATATAGGTAATTATACATATTATACCATACATGGATGGTATGGGAAACGAAATCATTGTCTCCCCCGCAACCCATTGTCACGACTTGTTGACTCGACTTGTGGCAGGTCCGAAACATCCATGCGGTTAAACCTCGACCGTTGAGGTTTGTGACGTTTCCAATCTGCCAAAGTAAGCAGCTGTACATAAGGAAGCCTCTGAACTTCAGATGCATCTGTGGGGCTTTCAGGTGCTTTGAAGCTGGAGGAAGATGTGGTGCAAGAAATATATTTATATTGATCAAAAGGCCATAGAAGAGGTTGTGGTCATGTTTGTTGGGTGTCAATGTTTTGTATGTCAAGTGTCTTTGTCTCCTCTTGTTTAACTCATTCTGGTTGATTTTTGACTTACTCCCCCGGAGTTTAACAACTCGCCCATGAAAAATGATGGTTGGAAGACTATACTATTACTTTCCTTTTGTGTTTCGACCTATTTTCACGGGCTATGTACTAAACTTCAGGAGTGTAATAGTTCGAAAATCATCCAAAAATATCCCAACTGACTACCCTCCAGGGAACGATCACATATCACAGCTTGGAACAACAAGTCACTGATCTGGTCGGGTTTTTGGAAACTTTGATTTTTGATCTGTTGATGGTTCAAAAATCCGGCGAGAAAACCCAGTTTTTTCGGTTGGTAGTTAGTTTATCCCATGAAAAAAAACGTGGTGGTTTTGGTAAATCCCCAGGTGGAAAAATTCCCGGGCCCAAAAAAAGCAGTAGAATCAATCCCTCATCTTTCACCCAGCAAAATGACCCAACTTCAGCTTTTTGAGCTCCCAACCTGGGGTGTGAGAGTTGCCGCGGAAAAGAAAAGACAAGTGCGGTCGAAACCCGCGAGTCGCGAGGTGGGAAAAACTTCTCAACTTTCTCACCTCGCAATCTGTGTTTTGTTAAGGATGAATTTCTGGTTGTTCAAGGGGGGGTTGTTGGGGGGGATGGTCATCTGCAACAAAATCTGGACACACGTACTGTAAAATGTTCCAAGAATTCTCAAGGATTGCACATGGTTTTTTTTTGCCTCAGTTGTATGACCCCATCTGGAGGTGCATTTGATCTTTAAATGTTGCATGGCTGACCTTCAGCCTTTCTGACAAGAGGAATGATTGAAAGGAATTCCAAAGATGTTTGAAAGCAACTATATAAAGGACTAGGTGGTGGTTTCAAATATTTTTTATGTTCACCCCTATAATTTGGGGAAGATGCCCATTTTGACCAATACTTTTTCAATTGGATTGAAACCACCACCTAGAGAAGATTTCAATGGAGATGTTTGATTGCTGTTTTAAAAAAACCAAGCGCAACTCAACAGCCCCTCACCTTAACCTTAGTTGTCTTCAAAGCCCAAATCTTCAAGCCAGGTTCTCTCGAGCCGAGGACTCCCAGAGAAATTTTGAAGCTGAGTCGGGGAAGACGGTTTTGTTTGTTTAGGAAGGGGAAATCATTGCAAAGGTTGAAGTCCAAGACTAGCTGCTGGTTTCGAAAATGTTTTTTATTTGTTGCCCTTACCTGGGTAGATGATCCAATTTGACGAGCATATCCATGTAAAGGATTCCCGATCCTACCAGGGGGCAAAGTTTGGTCGACTTGGACTTCGTGGTGAAACTTCGTGGATTTTTTGGAAGATGTATAAACTCCCCGAAAATGAAGGAAGATAATGGACGTTTTGACGGTAATAATATGTTTCAAAGTTGTTGAAAACCATAAACTAGATGTGGTTTGAATAGAGTAGATTGTATAGAACCCAGACCTACTGTGGATGGTTCAAAAATCCTCGGAAGCCTCTGGGGTGTATGAAACCCGTTGTATAATAGATAGTATAAACTATCAACCTGAACTGGTGCGACCGGTGGATTTCTCTTCACCATCTCCCCGAAGTAAAGTTGTATTGTCATGAATGTTTGCCACCATGCTGGAGCAAATAGAATATCAAATCGAACCAGTCACCAACAGAACATGAAGCAAAATTGCAAAATTGCTGTGTGATGGATGAATATTCCCTCTATACTCAAAGATTGTTGAGAATGTTCCAACTAAACCACTGCTAAATTGTGTAAAAATGTAGTAATATACAGAATCCGTTAACAGGATATATAAGGTAAACATTTGATTTCTAGGTGAATCCAATCCTCTCAGAATTGCAACCTTGAAACAAACCCAAGTACCTGTGATCAATGTTTTCAGGACTTCCCTTATGAGAGTCTTGGCGGAAATGGAAGGCGCCCCAAAAAGGGTGCCAAGCTTCGTTGGGGATGTTTCGGCGGAACAAGTTAGCCATGACGGATTCATGGGATTGGTTTGTGTTTATACTGTTTAGCTACATGAATGTTTGAATTTTTATGGTAAATTAGTAGGTAAATGTACAAAAATACCATACATGGATCCGTCATGGGTCATGAAATGTTTGTTTGGTGTGAACACATCGGCCTTGGGAACATTTATATAAGTGAACATTTGTGAACGTGTGCGTTTCCTTTCATAAGCACCACCTTGTGTGCTTTTGTTTCTGTTTGAACACACGGTTGGCTCAAAATGTTTGGGTTAACAAAGGGAAGGGACCACAATAATTTTCGGCCATCTCAGTTACAGTAAGGGTTTTCTTCTTATCATGCAGCAGGTCTTTTCACCCAGCAAATACCCAGGACCAAACCATCCAGGTTTCAACGAATTTTCAAAGATTTTCAGCCCCCAAAAAAGGGATGAAGCTTCACTGGGTCACTAGCGGTCACTAGGTTTTTCTGTGAAAATTTCTGGAACTCGGTGATCATCAATGATTGGAGGTTCAGTTGAAACTTCGAAGTGGACTGCGGTGGTAGATGAGCATGCATGGCTGCTTGGGGCCAAATCTGACTTTTTGGAAGAGATTGCACAGGAGGATGCAATCACGAATTGGGTTGGAACCACGAGCTTGGTCTTCAGGAACCAGCTTCTCAAGATCTTCGCCACAGACGCGAAGACCAAGGACAGATTTGAGGAGCTATCACAGTTTCACCCATCCACTATATAACTGATTGTTCGTTGCTGGTCCTGGTACTTGAAACTCTTTGCAGTTTTCCTTTTTCGACATGTTTTCCTGGGATAAAAAACCTTGATGATCACAAGTGTAGCTGCAATAAGCCTTATTTTGGAAAGGGATATGGAAAAGCTACCTAAGTAATACACACCCTATATCGTTTACTATCCAATTGTTCCTAAAGTCAAGAAAATCTCTCAGTTTGTCGGGTATTTCAATCACGGGTGACGACCTGACAACGGATGTTTGTTGCGAGTGCAAAACTCATGCTGTTGGAGGTTGGATCACATTTGCTACTTGGAGGATCATCCCAGCTAGTAAGTGGTTATACAATAACCATGGTTAGTTGTTATCCCCTAAGGACGGAGTTGTTCCCCTTCCAAATGGCCATTCATGGGATAGAACTAGCCTTGATGTTAAAAGAGGATCTTAATTATAGTCCCTGTTGTTGTAGGCTTTTTGGACCATTCCTCGTTGTGGATTGGCATGTTCACAAGTGATTCTGGCCGGGGTACTTCCGGGTTTTTCGAGGGGAGAAAGATCACCCAACTTGGGTAGCAAATCTGGCATGAAGGGCTTGCGATCTGCGGAGTCAACCATGAAGGCCCATGTTGACCTGTTTCAGCCTATCAGGGTGAAAATAATTTAAAAAAAACAAACCACACGAAAAAGCTGGCGAAGGAAATTCGGACTTTTTCAATGAAATACAAGGCAAAAACAAATAGATTCATGAAAATTCATGATGTTCCAACTGTTCCAACCAATAAACGACCCTGTGATATTGGGGGAGCGATTTGGAGCCAGGGATGATGTGTTTCCCTACTAAATGATGATGAACCCTAGAATCTTCAAAATCATAGGGTAGCAAAGGCTGAGAATGGTAATGGAACCCAAACGACCTATGCATTCTGTTTCGGTGATTGGACACCCTAATCACTTGAGAATACAACTGGATGCCTAGGGAACCAACAAAGGCTGACTTAAAAGAATCAGATGGTATATATTAGGGTTATAAGACACTTATTAACCAATATTTACCAACTTATCCCACTAATCCCAGTCATCATTTTTATATTCCAACAAAGCCAAGCAGTTTGACAAAACTGTGCAGGCTGGAAGATCCTAAAGACGCATGGTATTGGCCAGGCGATGTTGAAGTGAAATCCAGTGAAAGCACCGCCTGAGGTTGGCAGTTGAAAAACTATGGTTTTTAATATGTTGTCATACATCCTGAGCTCTAAAATGGATGATTTCTAGATGATTTTCCCTTTTTCAAACAGAATTGCTAGAGGTTTTCTGAGAGCTTTCTGGGAGGCTGAGCATTGGAAAGAGGCCTTGGTAGTATCAACATTTCTGGAAGCAAGCAGTGTTTTGATGAAATGTCACTACTGTTGATGGCTGCAATCCTGCACCAGTTGATAGGTAATTTATCCCATTATTTACATTTATTTAAACGGTTTTATACATCCCAGGTGGTGCAGGATTTCTTCCATCAGCAGAAGTAGCTTACAAGTTGCTCCTCTCAATTTTTGTTGGCACCCTTAAAAATTGTATGATTTCACTCCTTGGGGTGGTCTGTTCAGACCACCGTCCTCATAGGTGAACTGTTCGTCTCCGTTCAGCTGAGTATGTGTCCTAACTTCCATGGGTCCATCTCGTCGAAATATAGCATGGCCATTCGGGTCAAATGCCTTTTGTTTGTTGAGTTGTATAAATTTGTACTGATTCTACCATGGGGTTCATCGCCATTTTTCACCAAGCTTTATTTGCCCAAGCACCGAACTAGCAAAATTTAAGATGCCGGCAGGATGTTCGGGACCCACCACCTCCCTTCTCCTATTCATTTTTGAAAGCGGGAACCACTCTGTGGTCTCCCGAAGAAAAGAAGCACAACGGCTAGATGTCCATTTCAGGCGTGTGGATTAGATAGGCAGATCAAATACATCGACTTGAAAGGATGAAAACAAACGAGAGGATTATTACCCATCAAGATCTGAAGTCAAGAAGGTCATAGCTTATGGTTTTCGTGGAAGTTCGGTCATAGCAAGATCCCTTCGACTTTCAACAATCCAAAATAACGTAACAATGAAAAAGATGTCCCTGTTCAAGAAATAGATCAAGAAGTGGTACATGTTCTCCATTACTACAAGTACTTCGGATTGCCGAAGGATATGACATCCTTACAGATGTCTAAGCTTTGTGAAACCTAAAGTTCCCTCAAACATACGAATAATCTTCCGCAAAGTTCTTGCTCTCAAACCCTCATGTAATTTTTTACCAAACCAAAACCTACCCTTAAAAACAAGCATCAAGCATTCTCAACGATGTACAACGTTTGCTCGTTTTTTTTACACGGAGATGGTATCCACAGGCTTTGATGGGACGACATCGAGGTTCACCGACGTTGAAAGGGGACTGGTCAGCTGGGATACCGCCTGGGGGAACGATGGCAGTGATGCATGGACCGTATGGATGTTGTTCGTTTTTTGTTGAGTGCCCTTGAAATGGAAGAGGTAAAAGCACCGAGATAGAAACTGCGAAATGTGATATAATTTGATGAGCATGGTGGGAAACTACCAACTAGGTAGGGCAGTGAAGATGTTAAATCACCCCAATGGCCCCAATTTTGGGGGGATCAAAGAGTTGATGCAACATCTATGGGAAAAAAATGCGAAGGATTTGAAAAGGAATATGTGTGCATTGTTTGGATTGGTAACATAGCAACTTCAAAGATGTTTAAAGCATGGGTAGGAAATGTGGTGACACTTTCGACTAAGAAGTGATTCAAAACTTCAGATTGAACTAATTGCATTTGCCATCCAAAATTCCTGTCAGAAGTGTCCTGAAAAAGCGAAAATTGACAACAAGGTTTTCAAAATATGGCAAGACATATTGAAAATTGATTACCTTATGTTGAATGAACTAATTTTGATCTTAAAAATGTTCAACCCTCCGCCAACAAAGAAAAACTTCACATCTCGTCTTTGAACTTTGGAACTTTGCTTGTTTTTTTTTTGTGTCGTTTTTTTTGGAGATGTTCGATCGAGAAAAAAAAACGTTGATCCAAAAGCTATTCAATTTTGAGCTGGATCTATATGGATGTTTCCGAAAATAGTGGTACCCCCAAATCATCCATTTTTAATAGGGTTTTCCATTATAAACCATCCATTGTGGGGTACCCCTATTTTCGGAAACATCCATATGACTTCAAAGGCAAGTTTGCAGCTAACCTGGTGGGAGGCTTCTCAGATATCCGTGGATGTGTTTTTGTTGGTGTAATTTTATTACCGATTCTGACCACCATGAAAACCCACCATTTGGGGGAATATGTTTAATCTTTTCCAAGCACCTAACTAGCAAATTCAAGTTGTGGTTAATGGCCATGCAATGTGTGTATTTAACTTTTGGATTCCAAAATCTGATGGATGTGTTTCGTGCTTCGAACCAAAAAAACTATATGAAGTCATCTGAGATGTTAAGCAAATCTCAGATATCCAGATTTCCTGGGGCGGGTCATCCTCTCCCGAAAGGAAAAACCAAAAAAAAAGAAGTCCAAAAACGTGGCCTTCGCTGAACTCGAGGTCTGAACGACCTCGCACGCCGCATCGGCGAAGTCCCAGGTGTGTTTTCACCGGGCGTTGTAAGGCAATCCCCCACGCAAAATGCCCGAAAAAATTTGAGGTTTATATAGGAACAATAGGGCAATTTTTGTCCCAGGTACATGGTAGATTTGAATCTTGGGCGAGTGGAAATTTTGGGGAAAAAAGATAGTTTCTTAATGTTCGGTTTTGGAGCTTCATGGGGCAACTACCGGGGTAGGGGGAAGTGCGTGTGTTAAATGTAATGTCATCCTGGTCCTGACTTAGTTTCCTGGGTGGTAAATCCAAGTTGCTATAGCCAAGTCGTCAATTCAGATCATGTCGAAGTACTTGAGATCAAGTTTTTCAGCGTTTCTGTTTGCTGGTGAACTGCTGTGAACTGGTCACTGACCTTCACGAAAAAAAATGGATGCTGCCAAACAAACCCTTGAAGTCGCTGACACCATTTTGGGATGGTGCTTCCTTTTGGATGATGACAAACCCTTACCATACAAAAAATGGTGGTTCGTAATCCAATCTATTGAAAAAATGGCGGTGATTGGACTTCCAGGGTATTTCTGTACACATAAAAATGGCAAATCTACCTTGACCATTGCCAACAGGAAAAAACGCACCTGATGAAGTTTCTGGAAGTTTCTTTTTGAAATTTTCCAGCGTTTTTTTTTTTGCAAGACATGTTGGGCTTCGGAAAGGTCCCGGGGGGAAAACCCAAGATAGCTGGAAAATGGACACTGAATAAAGATGTCTACATATGTATATATTTCCTATTGAAAATGGTGGAAAGGTGCAAGCCTGCTATGTTAGTTGACACCGGAAAGTCAGACATGCCAACAAATTCAGGTCACGACAACTCAACACATGATACTCTTGAAGCGATCCAACCTAATTCCCCCTGAAACAAACAGCAAAAGCTCTGAAAATGGATGGTTGGAAAACGATCCTTCCCTTTTGGGGCCCAAAAGGTTTATTTTCAGGGGCGAACTTGCTATTAGTTTCAGGGAGGGTAACTGGTTGTTCAACCGGCAGTGCATGCCAATATCCAATGAGTTGGGTTGTTCTTTCATGAATCCCAACAGGGTGTCGGATTGGACCGTGCCATCACTTTCGTGTTTTTTTTCCCACATTTTTACTATCCCTTCTTCTGTTTGACTCTCGACTTGGTGCCGGGACCGGTACCAGGAAAAAAAATCATTACATGTCGGACGTTTTTGTAAGGTTTTTTGTCAGCAAGGTTCAAATCTGAACAACATGGAACGTTATGCCTGATGCTGGCCTAGTGGTTGGGTATCGAGAAATTCCACTTTTTTCCTTGGAGTTGTTGAAGCTGATTTTATTGTACCATGGTAAGTGTAACTCACTATTAAACGACCATTTGGGAGAATATGTTTGTTACTTTCTTTCCAAGCATCGAAGAAGCAAATCCAAGGTTGGTGACTCTTTATTTTTGTTTTTAACCCCACAGAGCACTTAGAAATGATTGGGATTTGGGCATTAGATGCTAGGTGGTGGCAACTTTTCGGATATGTTCGGATATTTTCACCCCGAACCTTGTGGAAATGATTCCCATTTTGACTTATTAGGCATATGTTTCAACTTGGGTTGGGAAACAACCACCAACTAGGATACCATGCGTTTCTGCTTCATTCCATCATAGATTTACCCGGGTAACTCCCGGGAGTTCCAAGTCGCTCTGCATCCTCCAGGCCCAACAGAAGTGACCAAGCGAATGGAGGTAGCGTTGGGGTCGTGGATGGGGGCCCCTAGCTGTTTGACCCCCGTGTTGGAGCACTTTAAAAGGGGATTGGGACCCAATAAATACCAATAAGGTGTATATGGCCACCATTTTCCCTATGATATTAGGAAATTGGATTTGAAGGTACAGAAATTTGAAGGCGAAGCGTAACATCAGTTTTTTCCAAGGATGGTAAAGTTGCGGGTTTTAACTTATAACCTAACTTATTATCTACTCACTCAGCCAACCTGACTAAAAGCTTGTATTGCACGGTCCGAAATGGCTGAGGGAGTCAGCCCGCTGCAACCCCTGAACCATCAAGTTGAGATGACCCAAAAACTGGGGCCAACTTGGGGTTTCTGTGACTGATGACCCGATGGTTTCGGAAGCCACGACCGAAAGAAGATCGAAGTCTTCCCGGTCATTCAAACGGGGGTTTCGTGACATGAAAACTCAGAGATACTTGGGAAGTGTTATGAATTGCGCGTGTTGAATTGGAATTTTTAAGAAACCAAGGGGGCGTGATTTGATGAACTTGTCTACCATGGTAAGTGTTGATGAATTTCAAACATTCCAAAGGCTATACCCAAGTAAAGGATGAAAAGAAGCCCTTGGAAAATAATGGGATCAAGTGGGATCTACCTCAAATAAGCGGCCAAAGCTTAACTGATGTAGGATTTCTTCCCGTTTTGGGATCAAAAACCTCCATCCTTTTTTGGTGGTCTGGTGGGATTTTCTGTGATATTCGGCCGAGCGTTCAGAAAGGATTATCCATCCATCACAGGGTAGATGAAACAGTGGTATATTCAGCTATTGTACCTAGGCAATTTATAGTGACCAACCAGCCGAGGTCACCCCAAACGGTAGTTCAGTAAGGGAATCCTACTTATGTGTCGTCAGGACACTTAGGTTGCCTGGCGTTCACAACACCCACAACAGGTGTCGATCAGTCCGACGTAAAGGAATCCTACCTAAAATATCCCAAA
>OMLO01000143.1_pt1:2500-36988 | contig 36988 bp, 40 predicted proteins | sample 1674811 | NCBI WGS metagenome assembly OMLO01 (sample SAMN06265003, study PRJEB25207) | coral metagenome | isolation source: Coral host | place: Mexico:La Bocana,Puerto Morelos, Mexico | collected 2008-11-13
ATACCAAAAATGGCGACATTTTAAAGGAGATACATTTTCCGAACCATCATTTTTGGTATCTATGTTAGATTTTCGGGGGTGTATTGTCTTTCCATATTACCGGTTCTTAAAGTGGCCAGTGTGACACAAACACCTACGAGTATGAACATCTGCAATTATATGATGTGTAAGGCCAAAAAGACCACATTTGCCACACACAGGGACAGCTGTACTGGACATACTGATGGCTTGCGACTGCATCTGGGTGAAATAATTACGAGGAATTACGTACAACATTTCACCAACCAAGGTGCTTTTTTCCATGAAACAGCAGGTATTACGAAACTACTGTCCCTGAGTGAAGGCGTGTTTTTCCCTCAAAAACTCACAAAAGGCCCCATGAAGTCAATCTGTTAAAAAATGCATATAATCATACACAGTAAACAATTCGATGAAGTGACATTTGCAAGATTTTGTAGGTTCCTTAATTAATCCTTCAAAATCCATCAAAAGGGTACCTTCAAAAATCCATCGAAAAAGGGGCCCCGGTTTTTGGTCAACCTCCAAATCTATAGATTGAACCGAGCGGAGCCTCGAGGAGAGTTCTCGATGCTGACCGTGCGTGTCCGAAAGGCACACGAAGCGCACGGTTTCGTCGGAGCCTTTTGGAGGTGATGATGTGCCCAAACGACCTGTCGGTGCATCAAGGTGAAACATATCTGAAAATAAAACAGCACACAAAAACTCTTTTCACCAACTCAAGTGTTACATGATTGATTGAGAGATGGAAAGTCTATAATTATGTAGATTGCACTAGGTCGTGTATAGTCGACTTATCAGCTTTGTTGCCATTTGTAGATGTATCTTGAGCTGCAGCAAACAAATCAGCAAACTAGGATTCTGCAACTGCTTTAGCGAAATGCTGTATTTTCAGAATACATCCGACATTGACTTTGCATCCACGCAACCATCAGCGATGAAGACTCGATGGGGAACTAAAAACCTGAGGGAGGCGCTCCCCAAGATCATTTTGTGCCACAAGGGCCAGGAAACCAATAGTTTATCAACAATCATGTGCGAAAAAATGCGATCTTGATAATTGCGATTGACAAACAATTTGAAGGATACAGAAGGGAACATTCAATCACGTTGCAATGATCAGTCTAAGGGCAACATATTATGGTAACACTTCTTGACAAACGCACTGCACACACACACACAAAGCAAGACTGCCAATATCTTGCTTCGAGAATGTATTCTATAATAATATCTTCCAATATTTTGCACCAATGAATCCTTGAATCAGCTTCTCACTTTACAAAATTTGCCCAACACGTCAAGCCTTGTTCCATATGCCCATGTTTCAGGCTGGAGTTGCTACATCTGGCCCTCTGATTGACAAGAAGCTGTTGCGATGCTTCGAGCTGTCGCCAATTCCGACCCATTTCGTCATCCTTGTCAACGGAAGTACCTTCCGGCCAGGAATGTGACAAAGGGCCACTTCCCCCGGACCAACAGACTAAGTGGCCTCATCTCCCGCGAACGAAATATCACGTAAGAGCACAAGAGACTGAACTGTTGAATCCGGGAATAAGAGTAGAGCTTAGTTTATATAAGGGGGTAGAGTTGTCTATCACGATCTACTCTTACAAATCATGGAATTGAACGTTTATCTGAGCTGCAAAATCCCCCCAAAGCAGCCTTGAAGAACCATACTTAAAAACCGATGACAAGCAAATCAAAGGAACACCTTTAAAGCTCCTACCAAACATGCGACTGACAACTTCTGAGGTACCCGTGGCAAGAACACCAGATTTCACCAGCACTGATTGAAAGTCCATTAAATCCTCATAGGCGACAGAAGATACCATGGTTACCAAGCCATACTTTGTCCACAGGTGCAGGTAGAGTAGGGATATTCACGTGTTGCTTCCTAAATGCGCCTATGTGGGACGCAGCTCCACAACCCTGGTTCAAGGTTAGAATGGATGCTACATTCATGAGCGCATCATCATGTGGCAAGCTATAACTCATATTACTGCAGCTTGTCATCAATTTGGCAATCCTTTGCACGTGTGCAGCCAGATCCTGTTTAATTGCAATTCAATGCTCCATAGTCGCACAAGCAAAAGACTTCCATACATTTCCATAAACCCTACACCTTTGTTTATGAACAATTATGAACATCACTAATATCATCACATCAACCAATCACCAAGGCATACCAAGGCACCAGCCCTGCGAGTCGCTCTTTGACCACTCGCGTGTAGATCTCATCTGCCGCTGTCAAGGGAAGCTGATAATCAGCCACAAGCCTTGCGTAGTCCTGGCTAAGGGGGTTCAAGTCATAGTTATCCTCACATGTAGCGATATAGACATCTAAAATCATCTAAATAGAAAGAAAAACTGGGATTGTGCGTACCTTTTCTCAAAAAAGCCTTCCTACCCAAACCCAACAAGTCTGCAGGCATCATGGTTGTCTAAGGAGGTGACTAGACTAGATCCAAGGAAGAGAGAAAAAAGAGATTGAAAGGCAGAGGGACTCATTCCAAAAAAATACACCAGGTGTCCACTCGGGGGTTCCTTCGTTTGCCCACACCGGCTGCATAAAACGAGTTCATCTTCTTTTGGGGATGACCGCTTGCAACATCTGGCAACCATACGTATCCTTACCGCAGCCTGGACTAGCCATACCTTTTGAGGAGGTACCCAATTCATCCCAACTATATACTGTTCCTATGATTATGATCATATATCATAATATATTTGAGGGATGATTGTAGGCACAGGATGGCACAGGATGTACCACAGAAAGATATGCCCACAACACCAAACCAACAGTAAACACATCACGGTCTTAATCTGCAAAAATATGCACATGAATCACATGAACATAAATGACATTGCTACTCAAAACGATTGCAATGACTTGAAATGACCATTGTGTGTATATATTATCACGAAATCGTACTCATTGGCACACAATGTACATGATAGCGAGTACAACATACAACCAGACCATACATGATTCATCACTCTGTCACCTTTGCTTGCTGATTCACTCCTCCAATTGAAGCTGGCCATCTTGGTCTTCATCATAGATGGCAAACCAGTGGCTCAGAATCCTTTGAAGTACCTAAAGCGAACAAACATTTTGAAAAAGACGTCCTTTGACTTGGATGAATCAAGATGAGATAGTATACTTGACCAAGCGCCTTCTAGTTTCAAAACCGATTCCGATTATCATCCGATTATCAGTCATGGTCAATCTTACCTTCCTCACCACCTACACTTAGGAATCACTTGGAAACTTGGCCCTACCGTTCTTACCTCTTACCTGCAACCCCACCCACCGGACTGATCGTGTCTCCGGGCCACGCGTTCATCAATAAAAAAGGAGACCAACGGAGTTCCCAAGGGATCACCGATAGCACGAAAGGAGGCAAGGTCCTGTGGCTCGGCTATAGGGCTATAGATCAACTTGTCAAAATGGCAAAATGATCTATCAATTATCATATATGATTCCAAGCTTAGATAACCTGGGAATATTACCACCTACAAAAGCACCCCAACCGAATACCAAAACAAGTTAAGTCTGGATTTTCTTAAGTATTCTCAACTTGTCTTAGAAGAGTCTCTGCTATTTGCTGCTAAGGTACAATGATGCCAGCCTCCAAAATGAGTTGCTGGAAGTCATTAAATCTCATGGCCTGATCGGACTCATTCAAATGGAAGATATCATTCTCGCTGAACCTGAAATCGAAATCGGAGCGACTTTTGCGGTCCCCCAAACATCGACACTGCAGTCAATATATGTTAATATGATGTACAAATCACCATTTGAAAATGGTCTTAGCTAGAATGTACAATGTACCCAGGCAATGGCTTCTTGTCTGCTTCTACTTCACAACTTTTTTATAAACCAAGATGCAAAATCTCCGATGTAGTTGGCATAGATCGCTTGCTAAGAAACACCTGCCAAAGGGGTCACGATTCGACGAACCTAATGGCCTTGAGTTGCTGTTGCCATATCTTCCAGGTAACGGGTGCACCTGACTTGCCTCATCTGCCGTGAAAAGCTGGCTGCTTTTGCAAAAGTCTATGAACCTCAGGTGTCACTTTTTGTTTGGTTCTTCAGCATCGTACAGCCATTTTTTTGGGCATGGGAACTTCAAAAAACGACGATATTTTTTTGGGGGGAATCGTTGATACTTTTAAGGCATTTCTCCATGGACATCCAAGCCTGGATTCCTAGATTGACCAAAAAAAAGGATTTAAAACAAGAGTGAATTCTATTGTCCTGAATATGTGCAGTAAAAATACATGTATCCATTAGTCATTGGTCCTGACATGTTAAACACGGTCAACCGAACAAAAAATCCATGAAACAGAAAGTTGCTGGACTTTTGAGGTAGTCATTCATTTCATGTCGCCAACATCAAGGGATTGACATCATGAGGCTCCTCAAAAAACCTGGAAACCTTCAGGTTTGGGGATAATGCACAATGGCAATGCATGGCAATGCTGGATATATACCTCTCTCAGTTTTTCTTTTGGAAAAGTTACACGTTCAGTTACAGGGTGACGAACAGTTGTCCTTTGAAAATAAACTGGCATTTGCATCGATGGTTGGCATGGCAAGGAGCTCACCAAGGCAAATCTGGTTGTTCTTGGCAGCATCAACTTCCTGGAGAGCGTTGAAGAAATGCTTACTCGTTGAACTTTTTCAAACATGTCATATGTCCACAGCGTCTACATACAGTAATGTATTTCCATCTGCCATCATCTCATCACTCTACGAATCATATGTGAACATAGTGTAATATATTATATATAGTGGCATATGGCATATGATGAGTGTTGAACTATTCATGTTCCGCGGGGGGCCCTCTCGGTTGCCAGCATAGTTCATTTTTGTTTTAGCATTTCCATTTTTACACAAATCAGTTGAGTGTCTTCACGTTTTACTCGCGGGAAAACAGCATTGGCCAGGCCGCGACTGCTGATTGCACGCCAAACCTCTTTGCAAAGGAATCCCCTTTCATGGGCTGATTGTAATTGCTGAAGTCTCATATCTTTACATATCAATTATATACATGAACACCCTCCAGAAATGGCTTCTCCAAACTCATGCAACCCTTACCTGAAACCCCTCCCCAGTCCTGAAACAGGACGTGCAGCATATGCAGCAAGGAGAAGGGCACCACGAAACTCTCCCTGAGATGTGGCTTGTGAGCTCGTACAGCATGTACACAGAGTGGAATATTCATGGTCGAAACGGCTTCCGGAACATGAGTCAAGTCTTCAGACTCTTGAAACAAACCTTGATCTTAAAGAATCATTGAACTTAATACTGTCACACAACCTTTAAACCCCTTCCTTCCGGCCCGAATCTATAGTGGCATCATGCAAACAACAAAGCTCCACACAGCATGAAATGATATAAAATGATCGACAGTGGGACATCTTTGGACATCCGACACCAGGTGTAAAGAAATTCCACCAAGAAACGGCCCTGGGAGCTCATCCAACACCCGCACCTGCGGAACCTGACGATAAGCTGCAACGACACTTGGAATCTTCGGAAGGCTTCGTTGAAGTGCACGAACTCGCTTTCTTTTTTGATATGAGAAAACATGAGAAAGGACATGCTGATTCCAGGATAGCTGGCTGCTCTTTCACAAAAGTGATGGAACAACCATGGAAAAACCTTACGTTTCTGTGGGCCCAACACTAAGGGGTGTATAACTGCTGGGGCCCCTTGCCACCATTTGTTCTAGTAGCCATGTGTTCCCATCCGCGATCCAATACGAAGACAAAAACAGGTCAAGGAACCAAGTTGTGTGGAATTCGCCAGTCGGTGGCCTCGTCCAGGCGGCAAGTTGAACAAATGGGGTTCAGTGGACAAGTCATTCAAATAAGCTTTCAATAGTGGTTGCATGCAATAGCCAGCTTTCCTTCAAATCCCAGAGCACTTCAGTGACATCATGCTTATTCAAAGCAATTTGCTTGGCTGTCGTCATTGTTTTGATCATGATCTTACGAGGTATGACCAGATAGTACATGATAATACTATAGATGTACTTGCTGCAATCTTCATATGATATCGTTTTGAACCAGCAAGCAGCACAGCAGGTGGCTCCTTTTTATACTTCTCTCTTTGCCTCGAACACATCGGCCTACGGCATATGGTCCATCAATTCTTAAAAAAGCTCCATCCCCACCAGTCTTCAGGTGGAGATCTTTCATACAAAGATTTGTATTCGACTAATCGCTCATGTTGGCTCTCTCCCACACCTTCACAAATCCGGGAACTAGGCAGTGATACCTTGGTGGACTTCTGTGATCCCTTTCCCCACAAAAAACACGTCAAATCAACAATTTTGTACATGAAACACACAATATATACTTGCAAAACATGTTCAGAGCTCCCAAATGTAACAGCCAAGTGACATATTTGCTTTTAAATTTGTCGAGGTCAAAGCGTGGGGCACGCTTGATGACCTTTTCGAACTCCGGTTTTGCCAGGTGCAAACGGATATCTCTATAGCCCCACATGTACTCCTCGTTGGTATCCAGGTCGCAGGGAGATGCGTCCGGATGTGAATGAAGCCAATGTTCGAAGGTGTAGCGTTTCCTGCAGAAACAAAAAATGCAGAAAATGAATGAAAACTACTCGTGGGTAGGTACTGTATTCAAGTTTGCAAGGATTGTCTGAAACCTCTGCTAAAGCATGACCCAAATCATTGCTTCACCTTTGGATGAAACATGAGAACAACAAATGATGCAGAATCAGGCTGGACCATACCGATGTCGTTGCCATGAATCAGGCTGCTTTAGCAAAATGCAGCATCCGTTTTGGTATAAACTTCAGACATCACATGGAAAAACTGGCAAGGGTATGTACATATACACCGACCTACAGTGACCTAACGGTCAATCATGCGCAAAATAACAAATTGGATAAACTCCCCTTACGCTCACCGTTGAAACCTGTTAGGCTTCTGAAACGCGTTGAAGCCTTCACCGAGTATAGATACAAGTGCTACAGCAAGACCCCAGAAAACATACTTAAAACCACTATAGAAATTCATTAAAAAACATAAAAGAATGAACGCATCTTCCAGGCCTGCCAACACACCAGCTCTTCCCTCGACGTGCATCTGGAGTCGCTTCCATGGCGTCGACCAATTTCTTGGGATCCATCAACTTGGACACGTAGCTGCAACGTGAGGCCCACATATTGCCAGAACATTGAGGATACCTGGATTTGTGGGTCGAAAATCGTTTGCCTTCCAAGGAAACTGGAAGGTTGTGGAGGTTTTTTTAAGCCATAAAACAACAGGGATATTACGTATGGTTGAAGATAGCAACATAAGGATCAGAAATATCTTAAGACTGCAATCATGCAAGTCAAGTCAGCCTTGTTAGTGTAAGTGAAACATTCTATTTTACAACACGCACATGACAATTTTTACGTGCATACATATTATCAAAATATATCTTTATATAATTAAAATATATAAACACCAAATGTTGTTGGGAAACCACTGAAACTGAGAATCTTCGGCCAAGGCTAAGCCCAAGTTACGGTATGGGAGTCATTCGAGAGGAACAAATATTGCACTCTGCCGGCATCTGGCGACATTCTTCAGACACCGCGCCAGCTGTGGCATAGCTCCGCAGGCGAGCGTTCTGAGGGCTATCATGAAAGGAGCCTTTTGAGTGGATGTAAACCACCACCTTGAAGCAGCAAAAAGGATTGTCCACACAATAAAAGTAAAATCAAACAAAAAACAAACACTGAGATATGCTGAGTTGACTTGCTTATCAAGTCATCCATAGTCCCATATAGTCATTATACAATATGATATATAGATATATTTAGTATATAGTACATGATAGGACATTAGTACCATAATCATAAATATAGTATATCGCAATATACCTTCAGGGTTTGGGAGGCCAACAAGGCCCCTGGGATATGCCGTAGAAGCTGACCTGAGATGGTTGTGCAGTTTGGCAGTAAGACCAAATATCGTGCAGGGTCACATCTTCGTTGCCCTCCTCATAATGATGGGATGTGGCCTTCTCGGCCAAGGTGGCATTCAAGCCAAGCATGGAAATTCCAGTGATCGCTCCAATCATGTTGATCCTGAGTTCTTGATGCTCAGGATCAAGTCTGGACAATTGATCTCGCACCAACTCCGCAACTCTTGGAACATCTGCTGCGTCCTGGGCTCGGCTGTCCAAGAATTTTCTTTTCCCGTGCACATGTCTTCGCTCTTTCAACATGCACAAATCATCAACAATTTGGTTAGGTTGGGTGAGTTGAACATTTCAAACACTTTGCTGGAAACCATTCGTGACCCTTCCACTCCTTCGCGAAGAGGTTGTAAAACACTACAGATTTTGCAGGACTTCCATCAGACTGGGAGGTCATAGACCCTTCTGCTGTCGGGAACTGCCTTTGAAGCATGACGATATCATCTCGTTCAGCGGCTGCAAAAGCCAACATGATCGGTATCCATCTTATCCATCGCATCCACCACTCACAGGTCATATACTCTCTGCAAGTTGGAGAAAGGGTTCGGTAACAAAATTGGAAAGGCACAAGTCCAAAACTGACTGTTGGAGCCAAGAAAACCGAGCATCTGGCGCTAACATGATAGTAGAGAAGATTTTAAAGCGACTCAAACAAAATTCGATTAAACCAACATTCTTGCCACATCTTGAATCCAAATCATCAAAAAAGTAACAAGAGTTGCATCATTGAATGGAATATATAGCTGGTGGTTTCAGCCCATTTGATCAAACTGGATTATTTCCCCAGGTAGGGGTAAAAATAAAAAATCCTTGAAACCACCACCTAGGTACTATAGTCTAGTAATCTCTAGTCTAATAGCATTTTTTAGACCACTGCCTTCGTGTAAGGGTGATGGTTCGTCCCCGGTTGCCCTGGGTGGCCTTGCGCATGAGATGTTTCTCCAGTTCCCACTCGCCCACACGGAAGTCATCCAAAATGCTAGCCTTGCACCAAAGACAGCTAAGGAGCCATGAGGTGATGGCATGGGAACATGGCATGGGGCCATCTATTGCCCATGTTGTTTCCTCATTTCAACATGCTTTTTGGCTTGGAGGTTTTTCTGGGAGTTTTTGTTTTTTCATTTTTTTCTACTAGTAGTCTATACTTTCGCCGAGAGTGTCATCTTTGAGACTTGGCGCCTTGCGCGCATCCTCTTTCCTCACCACATAGGCGCAATCTTCGATAAACACCTCAAATCAAACGTTTCAATAGACAGCAACCTGTGGAATGTGTTGGGAACCATAAATAAACGTCCTGTTTTATCTGTTTTCGTGGTATTAATATTCATTCATTCATTTACTAGTCCGGTTTGCATCACTTTAATGCCCTGGGAGGTGGAAACAACATGAGCCAACACGCAATCAATGCCAGACTATGCTCTCTGCATCTCGAGGAAGCACTTTCATAGCACATTGTGTTACAAACACACCCTAACATACCCTATAACTACAGTACATATTTGGAATGATGGCGTGGTCAGAATTGCAAGTCAACTGACAAAAAACAATCATCTAGCATCATCTAGCTATTGCACCAACTCCAAAAAAATTATAAACAGTTACAAATTGAACCTACCAGTACCTTGGCCCATTGAGACACTATTTCGTACAGTGTCTTACATTCCTGACCTGATATCAGCTCCAGGCACACATCTCAAGACTTCCGGATGCAACGCCAAACTCTGCTTCAGCTTTTCCACCGAACAATGTCGTTTTTGATGCCACCCGTACCTTGCTTCTTGTCTGGAAGTTGTCATATCCAGCGCTGCAATGATGGAACACTCAAAAGTATTCAAAAGTAAAATTTCCTTATATTTGGATCTCTTTTGTTGTAGTTCTTCCGTGTTCTTCCTATAATTTTCCAAGAGAAACAGATTTGCAATACGTCCAATGAGTAGCGAAGCTGCCGTTCGGAACGGTTGAAACTTCCCGCTTGCAGGTGCGCCAAAGAGTGGCTAAATGCCTCAGTTGGTGACCCGCTGTTTTTGGATGTTTTTTCTGCCCGTCCTGCCCCCCCCCCCCAACAAAAAAACATCTGCAAAGAAAGGACCGACTTGCATCCTTTCCCAAATGTGATGGTTGAAAACTCAGAGTAATTGGGATAAACAGGTTTAAACAAAAAATGCTACGCACCAATATGTACGCAGCATTTGCAATAGCAAAGTCAGTGCCTGGCAAAAATCACTCCTTAGGTTTATCTTCGGAATAATTTCAAACGTTTAAGAGATTTGCGCAACACAAGAACGTCTACGACTTCTTTATCCGTGAAAATACATTCAACCCAACCAGCTAGCTGCCACCAACAACAGCCATTCTCAACCCACATCATCGCTTCGACCGAGTTACGCCGTGGACACCTTTGGTCCATGTCCGGCAAAATGGCCCGATGCACGAGTGGGTAAAACTCCGGCTGAAGCTGCCCATGACGCATTGCCAGGCATCCTAAAAGTTTACTGTAATACTATATGTAATACTAGTATTTAAGAAGTTGACAGAAATTGAGAAGCCTTGTCACACTGTCCATCTTCCACCTTCAAAGCGTTTACATTGATGATATCTAATCGATACATAATATACGTGAATGTTTTCACTGCCCGGGAGAAAACACCATGACATCAGAATTTAAATGAATTTGGGGTCACCTTTCAACATCATCATTCCAAATCATTCCAATTCGGATCAATTGCGGGTAATTGGGTGTTGAAAGGGCTCTCATGAGGATGGTCATTTTGCCGGCAGTGGCAGCAGTAATCGGGCCAAATCCTATGTCGCCTATGTCATAGCAAATGAAGGGTCAGCATGGGTCAGCCTTCACATGGAACTTCGTGGCTGGGTCCAAAGAATCGAGCAACTGAAGAAGGTAAGAATCGAAGGACGAGAAGCCACAATGCCATGGAGACATGCTCAAATCTTTTATGCTTCATAACCCATTTCCCAAAGACCGATAAACACTGTTTACTTCCACGGCTGTCGGCCGCATTTGTTGTATCAATGACTTCCGGTTGCTTGGCAAGTGGAAGGTCTCAAAACGGGTCAAGGTGCACTGATTAGTGCAAGCCAAAAATGTGCATCTTTTCACACGCGCTCTTCAATTGGCCCGCACTCCTCCGTAGAGCTGTCAATGTCCAAATGCTCCAGTTCATCTGGAAGCAGCACTGATTCAATGCGCACCAGCCGAGTCAATACATTCTCGAAAGCCACGCGTTGCGCCTGAATCTCAGGAAGCTACGACAGCATGTGCTCGCCAGGTAGAAGCCAGTGCGAGAAGGATATGATGATTACTGATTGATGTGATTTGAGGTGGATCTCGCGTTTACACCCGGAACATGATGATATGCAGTGTGCCTCTTTTGACGGTCTTCCGTTAGATTACATTAATTGTCTTTACAGTATCTTCTGCCTCTCCAAATGGGCCCCTCCGGACCCCTCCCGTCCTCATTCATCACATGTGTTGTGAACATGACTGTCTGCAAGTCGATACTTGTTGCTGCACCTTTCATGCGGACGCAGGCATTGGCAAAGGTAGCAGCATCAATGGTCTCTTCGCCTTGTAGCTCCACAAGCATTTTGAAAAAGGTTTCGGCGTTCTTGATATCAATACCTCAGCGGATGCATGTTCCATTTCCACCGACTATGTACCCGGACTTGCTATGTGTGCGACTGCATTAGTCAATATAATAAATATATCATACATATATATATATATAAATATATATATATATATATTGTCATATTATTATGCAAGGCTATATTATGCATACATGTCTGCGCCATGATGTTCCTTTTGTCAGTGGATGTGTGCTTCATACACACCAGAAGTCAAAGGTACCTCTGGTCTGCAGGTACGATCTGAACTCATATGTTCCCACTAGCCGTTGAAAGTCCTCCAAGCCAATGCGATCGTTGCTGCGTTCGCGGCCTTCAAGATCACTAGCACTACTAGCACTAGCAGTAGCATCAGCATCAGCCTTGTGCAACATCTTCTGAAAGAGTCCAGCTAGCATATGGCAATCCTTGAAGTCCTTGGAAAGAAAAACGCTTTTTGGCTCGACTTTGAATCTTAGTTTAAAAAAGTGAATGAGAAAGATTCGGAACCTGGGAAGAACACTTAGACGCGGGAAGCACCAGCACATATATAAGAACCAAAATAATCCAAAATAAGATGCATACTGTTGCTGTTGATATAACAACCAACTACAATTGTATTATCACATGCACACAGCACGAGGAATACACATTCAAACCAAGATCTTGAAGCTGCTGTTCCAAAATGAGCATGTCAACATCAGGCTGAGCCAGTTTCAGGGCCTTTTCCACGAAGCAACTTGTCCTCAGGTTGACCGTCCAGCAACTCGGAGCAGGTATGACTAGGTGGGCCACGTTCATCCAAATTCTTCAATAGTGAAGGTCAAAATAGAATGTCAGAGGTTTTCATGCTTCCAGTGCTGAAATGAATTTCCTTGCAGCAACATGGACTTCCATTCATTAAGATGCCAATTTGATTTTATATTTTCATAGAAAGGTCAACGTTACCGCCCCACAGTCAGCAGGCAAGCAAGTGTCACTATATTCCACACGGAGATGAATACAAATGCAACGTATAGAACAAATGCCGATGGGAGCAACCATCCTGTGGGGACCAATGCCTCGTAGGGCTCTCTCCAATCTGTGCCACCAGTGCAAGACTGGAACAGAGTCAAAACTGTAGTGCCTACAGACCTGAAGTATGTATGCAAGCCGGTGCCTTCCGCAGGGCTGATATCAGGTCCCTTCTCTGTGAGGTATTCAACAACACCTTGTTGTAGCAGCAAGGCAAAGATGTAAACCACAAAGAGTAGCATGATGAAGCACCAAATAACATTCATCAAAGAGCCAACCACACAATCCAACATTAAGCGAAGTTCACTGAAGAATCTCACAGTCCGCAAGACTCTGAGAACCTTCACGACTCTGCATAAGCGGACCAGCCTGAAGAAACCCAAGTTAACACCAGATCCAGCAGCTTCATGACCTGATGTGCCAAAAACATCAAAAACCAACAGGTTCTCGATGATCGAAAACAGGACCAAGCAGAAGTCAAACCAATTCCATGCCATTTCCGAATTCCAAAAGAAGAACCAGCGGTGAACAATAAGCTTCAACGCCAACTCCAAGATGTAGAACGATGCCAGGAGCAACTCCACAATTTGCATGTCAGCAGGGATAGGCTTAGCTAGGTTCTGCATTTCGTAGTCGGTGGCATTCAGGATGAACAATGCGTTCACCAAAATGACAGCCTCAATCAAGCCAACATTTCTGGGTTAAACATGGTAATTACTGTATATATACATATATATAGAGTGCAAGTTAGCGCAAAATCATGTCAAATCCGTGCAACTGTGAAAAGCACTTAAACATCCTGAATCAGCTGCATATATATATATATATATCATGATATCATCATTATCGCCATCACCATCCCTTCATGACCTTCGTCTCCAAAAAACGCATACTGAATTTTGCAGCTGGAGGAACTCCACAAAACAAACCGAAGACGTTCGATCGGACCACTCTTGCTAAACAGCCTGTTCTTTCTGGCTCTTCCAGTTTCCAACATCTTTCGACAAGATCTTCAAGTCTTTGAAGGCGCTGGGAGAACCCAGAACCACCCAAGGATTGGAGTGTATTGCTTTTGACCATCTTCATCAAGCTGTTGCGGGGTACCTTTGCCTCCTCCAGCGGGAATCTAGCCCTGCAAAAAAGAAACAACAGAAGTTTCTGGATGACACTTGATAGCTTCTCATGTTTCTACATGGAGGAATATCAGCAGGCAATCTTGTGAAAAGATTTGAGAAGAGATGACCTCTACATACCTCTACAATGTCTAGATCTCATGATATGTTTTTCTCACTGGATATTTCCAACTGTGTTTCCCACATCAGTGACAATAGCATGTTTGCAATATCTTCTCGTTTCATTTCTGTGTGCCCCTCCTCCTTTCGCTTTGAACATGCCAAAAGAAGACCCAGGAACATAATCTATATAGCTTACAGTAAGTCCAAAAGCCAGCAAACCTGTTGCACTTTCCTACCACACTATTATACACAATCACACTTAAGTCTAACTCACACGCACAAAAATTACATCCAAAGTCCCAACTTCAACCTTTCCTCCTTCTGATTGAAGCCATTGATGGTATAGGAAGCGGAGGGGGACATGTCATTCCCCTCCAACGAGAACGCGGAGATTCCCGACTTGGCACGTTGCAACCGTGTGCCCGACATCCTCGACTGGGTCGAGTGCATGGAGCGTACCGAAGGTCGTCTGGGAAGCGGCTGGCCTTCCTGGTCATGGAAGGTGGGAGAGCCATCCTCATCCAGGACCATTTTCCTATGCATGTGGCATTCCGCAGGAAGATGCATGATGGGATCATGAAATTTTATGAGAGTAGTATAGCCTCATTCGGCCAATGGTCAACCATGAAATCAAGGTTGCAACTCAAATATGAAATCCCGAAAAAGTTGAATGGTTTGGCCATTGGCTGGGAAAGTGATGAAACTATAATCAAGAAATCAAAGAGTTTGCGTTGCAGAAGGCAAATGGGCCTACCTCTGTCCTAATCCTCAGATTGAGGATTACAAAAAAGCAATAGGCTACAATTACAACTACAAAAAATCAACTTTCTTCACTTGCTTTTGTTTCCGCGATGTTTCTAGACTTTCTGCATGGAATATATTTTTGTTGATTGAAAACTGGGAATTTATGAATTTGCTGTTTTGGAAACTAGCATCAAGATTTCGTTCAGACTGCATCCTGCCTTGCTTAGGTAAAATATGGTAAAACTTTTTTTTGGGTGGAACTAGTGCAAACCATTTTTATACTCTTGTCAGTTTCGTGAGACCAAGAGGTGGGACAATGTGGGAAGTGTAATGAAGTGTATCTAAGCTTTGCCAGGATTCAATTCGGCTGGGATGGGAGCATTGACATCAACTTTTAGGATCTCATCCAGATCGTTGTCGCTACGAAGGCGTTGCAACTCATCATGAAGTCCTTGGTTCATGCGACTTGGGTGACCTGGGTGATCCAGAATCAGAATCCTGCAAGGAACATTTTGGGAAAGAAACTCGGCAGAACCGCAACGTTTAGTAGCTCTGCATCATTAGAACATATTTGAACTGAGTCTCGGTTCAGCAGCCTTCCCTCGTGTAATGCTACTCGTTGAAGCTCCAGGTGAGCTGTCCGACATTGAATGAACAAGCTGGTGGCAGCATCAAAGCAGCCTTGACATTGATCCTTTGAGGATGCCATGGCAAACCCAAACGACGCCCAGGAGCTAAGAACCCACAGTTGCAATGTGTCAAAATGGGCCAAGTTTCCAAAAACTATGGCTGGTCAAAGCCCAATTATCTTTCATCGACCTTTGCTGACGTGCTTTTCGTGTTGTTTTGCTCTGCCAAGGGCCGGAGCCGCAAAAGCGTCATGGTTGAACACTTTGCAGCACAATCTTGGTGAGGCGTCCAAGAAAATAATGCAAACAATAGATCAACAGTGCGAGAATGCGCAGCGGCTGTCTTTCACAAACCGAAGGTAGGTCTGTAGTTTGGATGGCTGATTCATTTTCAATCATTTTCTCATTTCCAATATTTCCATGCATCTTCTCCGTCCCCAACATTCACTTTGGTCCATCTTTTTGCAAATTTGTGGAACTGCCACTTTGGGCATGCCTGGCACACAGGCAGGAGCAATCTGAACGGTAAGGGCCAAGAGTGATGACGGTGATTCATGCGTTTAGCGCAAACATCACTCTTCTACTCTTTGTGGGGCACGATGCTTTAGTGACTTTACCATGCATTCAAATGGCTACTACGTAGCGATAGCCTGTCGGTTTTGCATATACAGTAGTGGTTTTTGATGACAATCCCTCTGGATCCCTCTGGTGCCTTCCTTGGAGATCTCTCGAGCAATTCAGTGAAAGGCTCTGCAAGGTCGACCGGTAAAATCGCGAAACCATCATCTTCTAACAAGCGGCTCCTCAAAGAGCCGATAAAGCCTCAAAATGCAGCTCGGGCTCGGGCGGTTGGGGGTTGAAACAAAGAACGTCATGACATCCGGACACCAACTCTGGTGATTTCATGATGCAACTGACTTGCTCGGGATGGTGAGTCCAGTCACGCTTGTCCAGATTCAATGATGCCAAAAATATGCCAAACAGCAACCAAGAAACACGGAAAACACCATGCCTGAGAGGCCATTGGCAATAATACCTATGCGGGTCAGGACCATTCAGGACCAATTGGATCCAACAACCCCAACGGATTGAACAAACAACTTTGGGTTTTGAAAACACGTTTGTCCTCTGCCTGTCGAAGGAACAGGGCACTTCAATACTTGAAATTTAGCAAGTTTCGGTCTTTGAGGGGTGTAGGCAACGATCAGCTAAGACTTGTTGTTATCAAATATCACGAGCGGAGAACTGGCAGCTCATTCTCGATGATTCAGCATGTAGGGTCTACGTTGGGGCTTGCACTGTCAATGACTTACAGTATCGGTATGACTCATCTTCACCCGAGATACGCGTGGTGAGACCGCGGCTCAGAAGCCCAGTCACACCATCACTGCGGATCACTGACCTTAGCTGCCATGGCGTTAACATCTCTGACAAGGTGCTTCACAAACATTCGACATGGCATCAACATAGTCACCCTTAAGGTTTCAAACTGCACAAACAATTCAAATGTTAACAGATGTTAATAGGCAGGTCTGCGAGGAAGCAGCTGGAAAAAACATGTGAAGACATTGAATCATGATCATCACGCATTCATGCCGCATATTCATGCATCATACTTCAAGCTCTGCCAACAAAATTCCAGATGTACTGTAGCTGGGACCCCAAATATCGTGGAACCTGCCCCTTCGATCTCCCTATGCTTGACAGCACACCCTGCAATGACCCGCAACCGATGAAATAAAGATAAATAAAGCACATACACCCCGAGCAACGCACTGATTCATGTGATCCACTTTTTAGACATCTCTAATCATGGTGCTGATGTCATGTTCTAACCCGTGTCTCAGGAAAAGGTGGATAAGAACAAACGGGTGCCATGCATATAAGTGTTGCATATACACAAACCAGCACGTCAACTGATAAAATGCCATTTCAGTGCGAACCCAACTTTGCCCAAAAAAAAGAACAGCACCACTATCGTTTGGAAATCTTTTGATACACTGTGACACCTCCTCTTTCTGTTTTTCAAGGCACTTTGCTATGCCGAGGTAGGATCCCTGTTCCCGCGTCTGCCGATGAGTTTTCAGCGCCCGCAAGGAGTTGGACACTGTGTCTGAGCAAACCTCAGTAAAAGGGAAAAAAACAATCAGTTGGTATAAGTATCTATGAGCAGAATGTTACTTCCAGTTCGGTGGGGGGTAATTATATGCAGTAGTCTAGGGTTTGCGAAGTAGAAACTCAAAGTGCGTTTTGACTTTTGTGGGTCAGCAAAAAAATCTAAACTCACCCCAGAGTTGTGTTGGGTGCCAACTTCCGTATTCAAGGCACAATGGAAGACCCTGATGCTGACATGTTGGAGAATCCCAGTGTGAAGAACACCTACCCCAGCCTTCTTGACCATCAAACATGATCAGACTATCCGGCCAATCAAACGCCAAAAGCAGTCTGCCTCCAAGTAACGGAAGCGCAAAAGCCTATGCCAGCATTGCGTAGCAACTCTTGGTGTCGTCGATCATAGTGCGGCAGCTGGTTGTTCAAGCAGTTGAAGACCTGACCAAAGGCTGAAAGCAGCCAGGGGAGACCATGGAGGCTGGCAAGTAAATATTTGAACTGTTTATAGTTCGTTTTATATCTAATCTAATTATTAATAATGTCAAATCAGAAAACCACAATAATCCACAATCAAAACAGCGATGTCAGTTGCCATTCTATCTAGCACAATCCTTGACAGCTTGCAACCATGGCGCTGTGAACCAGGGATAGTGACTTACAAAGGTTGCTGCCGAGGATGCCATGGCTCCACGAAACAAGACCGAGGACCCACCTGCAGAGGCCATCTCGAATGGCCGTGAGGGTAATCATGCAGGTTTGTCATAATTATTATGGCATCATGGTACAATTGTGCCGAAAACATCCGAAAACAGTAAAGCAGCTTATGGTTGCAGTGCTTGGAAGGCTGTGAACAACTGTGCTAATCTATCTCATGAATTCTTATGACAACCCTCTGTTCAGATCTCCGCTTTTCTCACTCACCTTGGATCAACAAATTTCTCATGGCCATCCGCCATGGCCTGCGCGGCAACGCGCCAGGAGTTGTGCAAGGCCGTGTTGACCATCAACCTGTGGTAAAATGGATAAAGATTGATAAAGCAAGCGACCGCGGCGCATCTTGCCAAGGCACTTGCAAAAGAAAGATGTATTCCCTAATGGTTGTCTATCTGTCTATAATATCTGATGTCTTTCTTTACTGTTTCACCACGTTTGCCCAAAAAAACACCACCCTTCAATCCCTTCAACTATACCTGCAACTCCTCTCACCTGAAGCACCGTTTTCACCGAGTCCAAGGGCATCAAGGCGAGACGGAGGCTGGCCGCTGAGGCAGAGGCAAAGATCGTTTGAATCCACACCTGAGAAAGTTCAAAATACGCCACAACGATAGCTGTACAGTATTGCCAGCATTGCTACAATACATGTTGCTACTATTTGCTACTTGCTTCCAGCCCCAAAACTGACAAACAAAATGAACATTGAACCAAAATGAAAGTGATGGAATTTGTCACAGCCTTTCATACCAAAAGTCCAAAAATGACCACCGGTTGACCCCACTTTCCGGCTTGCCAGGCAACTGGCCACATCTTCTCCGCATGAGTCGCCTCGAAGAGAGCCAAGACTCCGGCGTTGGCCGAGGAGTCAACGAAGCGCATCAAAGGACCCTGTCAGGACCCCGGGACCCCCAGAAACTCCAATGTTTGTACCTTTCAAATTCCCTTCTCTGGCTGTGAAATGAATTTGAAAACAGGAATGGACCAAATAGAAATTGGCATTATCAGCAACCTCTGGACATCTGTTGCTTTTCTTCATGAGACGTTTCCAAGCAAACCTCTGCGAAAATCAACGACTTGTGGAATCCTTTTATCCACACCTCGCCTGCGCCAAAGCAGGTCCAATGCCTCGATAAAAGCGCGGCAAACCGCCTTGACTGTAGAGATTTCGCATAGCCTCGAGCGCACGGATTGCTGATCAATGTCATAGTTTCAAAGGAACCAATGAAGATCCATGAGCCATGGGAAATCATTTGCATCAAAAAACTATACATAACATAATGTAACAAATACTTAAACCAATAATGAGACAAACTGGATATCATGTATATAAATATACAAACAAATAAGTATAAATAAGATCTTGTCATCTTATTGACACAGAAATCCATGTAGCGTCCTTTCAGGGCAATTTTGTTCATTATGTTCTTTGAACTCCACCATTTAAAACATCTGGAAACCCAAAATGGAGGTTTTTCACATTCTCCCTTTGGAAGGAGGCCCTTGCCACCCGTGAAATCAAATGCCACCAGGACACTTCTCTCATGGTCATGCCATAGCGATATTGGAAATTCCTTGGGTAATCGATTTGTGGGGCAGGTGGTTTGGTGGTTCGGCACATGAATGTTGTGCTAAAAGTAAAACTGGATGACACCGGCATTCAAAAAAAAATATATATATAATATACATTATATAAAAAATACATATACATCAAATGTATTCAAATGGTGTCCGTGCCATTCCGTGCCTTTTAAGTCCTTTTGATGCCTCTCTGCCCCGTGGCTGTGGCTGGCAGCCCGCGCTTATACGCAATCTCAACGTATGTGCACTCTTAATCACCCTTACTGCCTCCAGAACACTCCAAGCATGTCCATTGGGTCCATTGGCCCGGGTGCTTGGGCACTTGATAGCCGAGCAACATGATGGTGCGCAGCCACATGAGTGAAGTGATTTGCAAAGCCATGGCCTCAATCGAGACGGGCAAGGTGAAACTTTATAGAAAGGAGAAAACAGCTGCCCCAAATGTTACTTGAAGACTACAGTCCCTACAGAGCTACAGACTTCACATTTCACATTGTGAAGCCTGCTGGATTTCGTAAATTTTCTGACTGAGCTCAAGTGGACCGAGGTGGTGAAGTGGCTTTTCATTCAGCAATCCATAGGCATCCATATGCATACCACAAAAATTCCTTCAGTATCTTCAGTGCTGCCATGCTACACTAGCACCAGCAAGTCCTCCACAAAGTGCTTGGCTTGTGCTGCTACGAAGGACGCTCCAAAGGCCTGATGCCTGGTTGAGAAAAAAAGCGTAGCGGCTTTGTTTGAGACCTGGACCTGGCGTTTCCTTCCAATCCTGGACTTAACAGTGTGTGTACCCATAGAAAACTGACTCGAAAAAATCATCTAATATCAAGCTATCTTAGCTTCTGCATGCTTGTACTTTATGCTGGGACAGGTTGCCAAGAACTCATCCTCATTGACTGCCGGCATTTGAGTATCTTCTCCAACGGTCTGCTGCAGTTCTTGCTGGATCCCTCGGTGTTGGCGCAGCTTAGGAGTTATATATAAAACCCTCACCATCGAATGCCATCCAATGGAAGGCTTTGACATGGTTGGAATGGAAGAATGAAAGTAAAATATAAAGAATCACGGGTGCTTCGCGGCAAAATGGATAATGATTCCGTCTGTTTCTCTCATCCTTTGAGTTTCCAAAATCAACATGCAATGTAAGCAAATCAAGCAGCATAAAACAGCAACACTCATCCAAAAGGTCCTCGTTGTCAGAACTTTAAAAGGCACCCACAACATGAAAAAAACACATGGGTTGCCTCTCTTCCATGTTGGCCCCTGAGACGTTTGCAATTTGAAGATTCCAGTAAAATTAATATCAAGTTGTTGACGTTTGCATACCGCAGACTCGTAGACCAATGTACTTCAAAACTATCTTCAACGAAGTCTGCGCAAGGCAATCCAGCAGCCAAGGTTCAGTGGGCCTTCAAATAATTTGCCTCCTTCACGGCCTTGGCAAGTGCTGCTTGTAGGTCTTGCACCTGTTCCCCTTGACTGAGCCTCAATGCGTTTTTTCGCGCAGCTGGCATGAGATTGAACCATGCTGGTCGCTTTGCCAAACCCTGCCCTATAGACAGGTCTGGCAGCCATGTCAAACATCTATCGTTCATCTGAAACAATTTTGATGCTCACATTCCAACATGCGTCACCATCTCGTCTTCCCTATGTATTCAATCAAGTGCTGCTGGAAAGGCTCAATCAGCCAAGTGGCATGGAGTGGTATTTTGCTTCAAGCTCTGCTGCCTTTGCTCTATCATTTGTCCTGCAGCTCAAGTTTCATTTGTATGGCGATGTTGCAGTAGGCACAACAGGGCCATGTGCGCCATGTGTCTTGTCTTTTTGTTGTTCTGCTTTTTGTCTGAGCTTTCTTAGCCCCTCCCTAGCCCCATGCACTCAGGAATCTGTTTCCGGACAGCTCCACTCCTGATGGCCTTCACAATTTCCTCAGATTCAAGGGGGGAAACATTTGTTTTTGCTACAAGGAGCCCGGAAAGCAGATTGCCAGGACTGCGTCGTGTTCAGTGCAGAAAACATCCAAAAGCATCCAAAAGTTGTACAAACATTCTACCGTGCATCATGGCGTTCAACATTGCTACACTGAGCTGTGTACGTCATGAATCTGGTCCATCTCTGACATTGCAGGTATGCTGGATGAAGACCAATCCTGCTGTGGCTGCAAATGAATCGAAACTGTGCCTGTCGAGGTGTGAATCAGTGTGAATGGACCGCCGGCTCCTGGCCTCCCACATCCTAAGATGCAAGCTGGTCATGTTGCATTTGTGTGATTTGTACCGTGCAAATCACAACTCCACAAACCAAAGCATTGCAAACCACATGTCTGCCCAAGTAAAAATTGTGCTCAAGGCCATTCTACAAACTTTCCATGACACTTGTATTCCCACAATAATGCATATACATGCATATAACATCAACTTCAACCATGAATTTGCAAGATCATCTAGATCAAAAATATTGCTTTTTGTGGTGGGCTCAAGCACCTACAGGACTGCCCTGTGCATCTCCAAGTCACTCAGGTATGGCAGTCTCCTCAGTCACCAAGCGTTGAAACTCATCAAGGTCGAAGCGCTTGAAGCCGCCGGAAGTGTACTGCACCTGACCCAAAAAAGTAACCCAAAAGGATCTGTGAAGGTCATTCTCAATCTATATTATACATAATGTATTTAAGCCATTCTTCAGTAGCACACTTTATACTTTATATACTACAATGTTGTGTATGTCATATTATACATCTACCCATTTCTTTTCAGAGCTCCCTCATCTGCCTTTGATAGACAGAATCACCTACTTCTCTGGAGATGATCAACCATGACGCAGAGAAGTTGTTGGTGAACTTACTTCAATTTAAATGTCATAGTTCGTCTTGCGCGTTCTCTTCGTTCCCATCTCAAAATCCAGGTCTTTGTTGCTAAGCTGCTAATCTGTGGAAGCCCCAATGTCCCACCGCACATCACACATCCATCAACCGTCCTCTCCACCCCTTTGCCTTGATGGTCGAATCAGAACGACGGATGTCAACAATCGTGGCACCAAAGTTTCCTTGCGACAAAGGCATCAAGTAAAGAAAGCATCAAGGGAGGCCAGCACACAGCCATTCAAGTCCAAAATCTTTGTGGTGTATCATCTGTAGATCAATCGGGTCATAGTCCAATCAGCCAAGTTGCTTCCGGACCACCACTTTCCCGAGCCTGCTTGGCTTGCAAGGCCAGTTCTGTTTGAGACAAGGGTCTCGCTCATTCATTGGATGTTCCGAGAAGTATCTATTCTTAAGTCTTACATCGAAAAGTCGGTCTAGGATTCTAGGATACATAACCCTAAGCCTCCAGATACCCTGTAGGGCAGGTTAGCACTTGAGCCCCAGTACAGTCACCTCACCCAGGTCCCCCTGCACCTCTCAAATAGATGTGGTCTCCCACTGACCATTTCTCCCATCGCTCGGGTGCCTGTCCCTCCTGCCAAAATCTGCCAAATTGGCACACGAACCAATCATTTAACCAGCCATAATTGCAAGGAGCATTTCCTGGTTGGTGGTTTCAACCCATCTGAAAAATATTAGTCCAAATGGGAATCTTCCCCAAATAGGGGTGAAAATATTAAATTTTGAAACCACCACCTAGTTTCCCAAACTCTGTAACTACAGGTGATTGAAGCAAGTTCAATAAGAGACACGTGGTCTTGTTGGGGCTTTGCTGGCCTGGTATGGAAAGTGGTGATCATAAAAAAAATCAACTGCGACTCCCAAATCAACACCATCTAGGATTCCAACAGGGTTGCCACAGTGCCCTTTCCATTCTTTTCCACAGCTGGAGTCCAGCAACAACATCTCCAGCTCTGCCAGGCAAAAGCGTTTGAACTCCCCATGAGCGTAACGGACCTTCACCGTCTCATCCGACCTCCGATGATAGAGTTTTCACCAGGTGACCCCCCATGTAGCCCCTATGCCATGAATCTGCAGGTGGAAGCAAAAAATGACAGCAAGTGCAGTGGTGGGCAGGAATCACATCGGAATAACTAAGCTTGGCACTCACGAACATCTACCTGCAGTGTGAGCACGGTGAGATTGGTTTACGAGTCTACGATTCTGATGCCTTGAAACCTTCCTGTGGATGCAGGCCTCAAAAGTGGTGGGCCTACGGCTTTACGAGGCACTATAGAAATTGAGGAGTTATGGTGTCGCCGGGCCCTCGCATTTTTCAGAGTGTTTGAAAATCTTCCCTACAGAGTGTGGCATTCTGTATGCCACATTTGAGATCACCAGCGGTTGGTACAAATAAGCCAACATTGCCTTTACCTACAATGCTCCTTTGTCAACGTATGGGACTCTTCTTGACTGGGTCATTTGTTGGACAAAAGATTATCGCTCAGGTCGCCAAGTTATCTTTGCTGTTGTCGGTTTGTTGGGCAAAAATTTACCAGAGACCTTCAGAAGCATTGTTGCTGCAACTTCTTCGGAGATGACATGCCAACGAACAGCTCTGGTCATGAACAATCACAACTTGCGATGCACTTGGAAGTTTTGTTTTGGGGGGGTCCCTTCTCCTTGTGCAATGCTTCATGCGTGTTCGGAACCACTCGTTGCAGTACTAAATTGGTCTTCGATTAGTTTGACCGTGGCTGATGTTTAATCATATAACCCAAAACAAGCTAAAATATCACAAATTTGATACTGGCGCGCCATGGAAAAAATATGACCAAGTTCTGTCACGGCAACTCTAGCATCTCTTGCCGAGCAACAACAAATGCGACATAACGATCTGCAGACCATCGGCCCCCATGGCCATGAAGCACCAAGTGTTGGCCAGCAAAAAAGTCCTCTGGATGCAAGATTTCAACAAGCATAAAACGTTGGTCCTACGGGAAGTGCATGATACATCAATCAAAATAAGCAACAAACAATATACGGTATACTTCTCTTGCCCTCTAGAGACTACAGTATCTATACTTGTATCATTCAAGTAATGTTTTGCTTCTTGGCTTATAGCCACGAGTATGAGCTTAGACTTCACCTTGGTCATAAGTAGCAACCTCATCTGAGGCTAGCCAAACTCCAAGCCAAACAAGGTCTAAGGTTGCAAACTCCGTTCAACGACGTCCTGGCCTTGATGCTGTGAGTGTAGGTGGGTCGACGAATCACCAGTTGCTGAAGCTCATTTCGGTTGAAGCGTTTGAAGCCACCAGCAAAATACTCCAGCTTCCTTGTTGGACCGGTGGGCACCACATCAATCATCTGGGTAAAGAATGTTGGAGTCGGATGCTTCGGGGTAGTAGAATCAATGTCTGAAACGGTGGCCAAAGTGGCCAGCGACATCCTTGCATGGCATTTGGATGCATTTAAGCACTTGCTTCCTTTCAAACATGTGCTAGCTCCAAGTCCAAAGAACGCCATGTCTTTACACCCCCAACCCTTGAAGCACACTGCCCGATGCGAGCAAGCCACACAGTATCATCGGACCTTGAGGGGATGATATGGAAGTCACCAAGAGTGAGAACTGCAGCAGTATTAAACTAGATCATTTACTGTAAGTGGGGTGCTTTCTCAAATTGTCCCAGAAGTAGGTTTTCAGCATCATTGCAGCTGTAAAGTTGTCAGCGGCAGAAGGAGCAGTGCTGGAGTACTGCCGTTTGCAAGGAGAAACAAGCGTGCATAAAATTGCATAAAGCAACATTCTCAAAGCCAAACCAACTGCAGAAGGAAAGGACAAAACAAAAGAGATCCACTTTTTATTGAACCTTGAAACTTTCCGTAATATTAATATTATATAATATCATTAATCAACTACTGTGTTGATCCAATTTAGTCCCTAGCCCTGGATCCAAAAACACAAGCTCCAGCACCATCCATCAAATAAAATCCTGCACTTTGAGGCCGTGGCTCTCGAAGATCAACCTCAAAATGTTTGGATGATGCACGCAGTCAAAAATGATACAGCACAGCTTCCAAGCAAATTCTCGTTCTGAAGCTTGCAGTGCAGGGATTTCGTGGCTTCACAGGAAATGCTGCCACACCCAAAGGTGATGAAGCAACAGTGTGTGGTTTGATTTGATGATGGACTACATATGACCTAATCAAATACAACAAAACAATCCACAAGCGTTGAAGTTACACATGAAGAGAACTTGAACGAAACAACTATACAAAAGTCCCTTGAATTGGTCAGGTTCGCGTTCCCTTCATGTGTAGGTATACGGATACGACGGATACATGGGGCATGGATGGGCCCTGCTAGCTTCACACTAGCACTCAGTGCCAAGGTGCAATCTTTGCGGTGAGCTCTTGACCTTGGGCAAGGGATCAGCTTCAGCAAAGCTTCATGGCTGTTGATTTCAAGATCTTCACGAAATCTGATTCTTTATGATTCTATCATATCTATTCATATGTTAACTGTTATCATATCTAGGTGGACGAGTATCATGATAATATAAATGTTGATATTCTCCCAGTCTCTCTCTCTGTCTCATTCTCTTTGCAGTGATGTTTTTTGATGCCCCTTCGAAGATGAGACAATATAATGCAACTAGTACTTATTCTTCTTCTGACTAATTGCTTCTTTGCTTCTTTCCTTGTCCAGTGTGTTTCTAATCTGCATGAGTATTCTAACGGCCGTGGCCGCTTTCTCAACCGAGTGGCCTTCCCATCGTTGCCCTGTGCCACGCACACGCAGCAACTCCCCCGGGGTAAAAGTTGCCTTTACCTGGGTAGTGCAGGAAAAGATGGGACAACCCAACCAAGAACCAAAATATTCAGTGTTGAGAAACTTTATACACTGTATGCACTAATAAAAATACGTACGATGATATAGTATATATCGGACCTTACATATACCCGCCATACCTGTAACCGTCCGGCTTCGAAACTGCAAACATCCACATGCTGCTATAGACTCTAGACATTGTTTTTCTACCACGAGCTGATCATATCTTCTCAGTTCATATCTTCATCTCTCCTGGTAACATCTGGTCGCTTTGAATTGCGCTGCACAGTTGCATCCTCTGACTTGGACTTGCCCCCTCCCATGGACCATCGCAAAAGGCTCCAGCTCACACCCAGTGACCCATGATGGAATCTAGGTTCATGTTCAATGAGTGATGGCTCCCACCACAAATCAGAATAAGTTTATAACTTTTACTTATAGATACTTATAGTTGTACTGTCAGATTGATCATGCATGGGCTGGCACCAGTGGAGACATGTCCCAAACGATTTGGTCTCCGTAATGTTTCCGATTTATTCTGATTCACACCCTGCACTATGCGATTGCTTTGCCCGTGCTTTGCTACATCAAAGGCCTCACGTCTGAGATGGGAGTTTCGTGCCTCATTGGTGTGACCAAACCCCGCGAGTCTTGTAAGCAAGCTATGATTGAAAAGCCATTGACTGCGGCCATAAAAATACACCACATCATGCCAAATGTTGCAGGAAAACTGCAGAATTAAAGGGTGCAGCCCTTGATCTCTTGGAACGTCAAAACCCCTCCCTGAGAGTCCTTGGCATGTCTGAAGTTTTTCACCCGCCGCTTGGGCCACTGTTTTCTTGTTGCGCATCCCGATGAGAGCCAGCCAACTTGATTTCATCAAGTTGCAAAAACGCTGGGCAAATCGCAGTGAAACCATAGCGTGTGCAATAGTCAAGATCGAGTTTGGAGAAACTCCAATGGGCACATGTAATTGAAATGGCGAAAATGTACTTTCTCAACATGCTTCAATTGTTTCAAACTATCTAGTTTGCAGAAATTGAAAGAACTGTTGTGGGAGTGTTGGCATGACCGTTAAAAAATGAAAGGTCTATGTACAGTTCCAGGGAACCTTCAAACAAGGCCCTTTCCTGACTCTCCTCATATCAAAGCTTAGGGCCTTGGCGATAGGCCGATAGGCAAGGTCTGCTGTTGACCAGAATCTCAGTATATCCAGTATATCGTTGAAGCATAGAACTAAGTATTAAGACACCGACTGACCCCTTTTTCCGATAAAGCGATGCTTCTTACAGAAATCCATGTCAAGTCTAGTGAATTCTAATGATGCTTTTTTTACTTCCAAAAAAAACGTCATCAATGGAGTCGCATCAGTTGTTGCATCCAAGAAACCGCACGCCCTAGCGAAATCGAGCCTTTCGAGGTGATGTCAAAGAGAGCCTTGTGGCAGTGTTCTTCCTGAGGCAAACCCCCACAAGCTGCGAAGGACATATGCACAGTCAATTGAGATCTAACCAGGAACATAATGTACGTTATTTTGATTATTTATATTAGAGATAAATTCTTTATACATATGATGACGATATGCGCATACCGCCAACCAACATGTCAAAAACCAATCAAAGTGTATGAAATTGCATCCTCAAAGTCGCAAGTGATTCTTGGCTGCGGATGGATGACAACTCCCCTGCTGCCAAGGTGCTGCGCTTCGTGGATGCTCCTGACATGGGGAAAACGTAAGAGTTACAGTCTTAGCTTTGCCACATTCAATTGGCGGTTCTTTGAAAAGGGGGAGAATGCAACAAGACAACATCAGGTGAGGATTCAGTAGCTGATGATACATACAGCAATACAATACACTACTAGTATAATGTAACTGTCATTTATTGCGTAACTGTCTACTATGTGAATATATATATATATACACTTACGTCTGACTTCTGTTACTTCTGCATGGTATATAACTGTATGTAATGGTTGTGAACTATGGCATGCAACATTGCGATGGAGCTTACTTATCTTCTCAACATTTGTCAAGCATTGCTTCACTGCCCGGCCAAGGGCAGGGGTTTCTGAAGGATTTCAAAATCATCCTGGTGCGTGTGTGTCTGTATGTGTGAAGTCAAGGTCCTAAAACCAACATTAACCATCTTGCAACGCAATGAGTAAACATCTTGGCTTGGGCTGATTCTGCAGTCTATGAAATTTCTTTCCAAGAAATAAACATGTAAGTCAGTTCAAAAAGCATTTGTGGCGACCCTTGCCTCAAACCAAAAGCATTCATGACAGTTCAGGCTTTTCATGACACTTCCAGAAGGGCATACAGTACCGGTGGTCTTCAAAAACATCAAGCACGTACAGCCAGGAGAGCCAAGATTCTGAAAGACTTGGGCTAAAGCCTCTGCCAGCGCTTTGCCTAGCTTCCCAGCCGCCTGCGCCAGGAGGGATGGTCAGTGTGGTTCGCGTCTGGAAGCTGCGGAATCTCGCAAGTGGCGAAGAAGCCATAAAAGTGACCAACCCAGTATGAATGATGAAAACATAAACCTATGGAAGGATGATTAGGCCTCAATATGTCCCAATCACCTGCAAATCTTACAATACGACAAAAGCTCCACTAAATCCACACATGCGATGATGACCTATAGTGACTCATAGTGTGCCAAAAACCACCCTATCCCCTATCACCAGCAACAGGCTGGCGCCATTTTCAAGAAGAGGTAACAAGCAAATGAGCCCCACAATTGACAATCCCGGAAAAGCACAAGACCTTGGCATTCATTCTGATGTCATTATGTGCCAAGTCGAACTTGCTCAAAGCCGCTTGCACCTGGGACAGTTTCATGGTTCTCAACTTTGAGAACCTGGTTGCTCATGAAATTGCCAACAAGGTCTGGGTGAGCAGTTTTCTTTGTCAAGCCTTCCATACATATCTTGAATCTACTCAAACCTTCGGCGTTTCCTGGTGTTAGTTTTGGAACTGACTTTCGAAGGGAAACGGACGTTGACAAATGGTGACATTAATTTTCCTCTATCAGATCTGAAGATGGAAAAAGCTGCTGCCGCCTCCGGATACTTCTCAGCCATCCTGTGCAGGGAACAACTTTGCTGTGCAGCGGTGGGGCTAAACAATCATCATAATCATCATCATCAACAACATCATCAACGTTGATGTGTAGCAAACTCTTGTCCTAATCATTCCACTTTTGGTGATACTGCATGAAATATCATTGAAATATCTATGCAAGTACCCTGCTTGGTTGAAACATTTGAAGGATAGTCTGTCTTGATCTCCCAGCAGATTGATGTGACAATTCCCAACAAAAACGCCCAAGGAGTTGGTGGTTAGGCACAATCCACTGTACAAATACATTTCGCTCCTGCGAAAGCTTCTGTTGTAAATGATTCGGACGTCACCTGGGTTCACGTCTTGCACAGCTAAGGACGCATGCGGCAATTCTGAACAAAGACATCAACATGACATAAAATGTACAGTAGCCAATGCATGCACGAATGATTTATTTGCAAGATACATACAAAAGCATACTGATACTGGAGAAAGTGCCTACAGGAATGATGGTAAAATGCTCCAACAATTTCAACAATTATCCAGTACTACAATGTATTACAATGTATTACCTATGTAAACATATCACGCAGTCAATTAAATAGATCTCAGCTTTGTACCCTACCACCCCAAAGCCTGAAACGAGTCGGTTCTCAACCATCCAGGGCTTAGGAGACGCAAGTGTCTTTGTATCAAATCTATCTTTCACCACTCTGAAGATCTCAAAGGCCCATGTTAAGTCCCACATATCACCTTCCAAACACCAGATCCCCTAGACCGCCATTCACAGCCACAGGCCCAAACCCCACAAGAACAGTGCTCAAAATTTGTACCCTTATGCAATCTAGCACCCTGCATCCAGCACGCCGAGCTACAAAAGGTAGTGGCCGTCACTGTGACAGTTCGCTGCATTGTCGCCCCAAGAAAAACCAACTCACCTGGGATTGCAACTTCAATTCCAAGACTGCTCACGGTGAAGAGTATTGGAGCGATTGTGTTCGATGTGATATTTCTACATTATAAGTTTTTTTTGGGTGATATATAATACATACTTGTCTACTACAACGGTACTAGGTACGGTTTTATGGATACACATCCAGTCGGCTGCTAAAGCCGAGCGGCCAAAGTAGGAGCCTTCACCCAAGTGCTTCACAACCCGGCCATTCACCGATGCTGCAACACAGCCTGATGGCTATCACTGGTGACTGGTATACCCAGCATGACCCCAAACGTGGATCCAACAAACATCTGAGCCACTCTTTCAGCTACTCCATTTGAAAATTCAATATGTTGACCCATAGTAGCCAATGTAGATGAACATAGCTTGAGAGAAAAATGTGTAAGACTTCAAAATGAAGTCTACAGCTGCGTCATCTTAGGCAAAACATCTTATCCGGGCCTTTGGAGATAACGATCATCGAGTCTCCTGGGGATCCTTCCCGAAGCAGCACCGTGCCGGGCATCACCAGCACCTTTCGGATGCTCTCCTCGAAAATCTGTGGCTTGGAGGATGACAACCACAAGGATGCTGATGGTGACCATGATGAACATGGCAATGGTGGTGGCGAAACACGGGCCAACAGAAACTGAATGGTCACGATGATTCTGAAAATGACTGTGCATAGTGAACTGTAGAAGCTTTTCATAAATGACCCCTGGACATTTGTGCGACATTCGAGGTAGGCAAGTGCCAGCACAAAGTTTAGCCAAGTCTCTGGTGAGTTCAAGAGCTCGTCTAAGAAAATAGGACCAAAGTTTCCTCACAAAAAAAAAACAGACGATCTGAGGGATTTAAGGATATCCAAAGTGCCCGTCCTAACCGCATTGACTGAGAATCTAATGGAATTTATATAAATCATTTGGACATAACGGAGATGGAACTTTGCCAAAAACACAGCATACTATGCATACTTGACACACACACACACACACAAAACTATGAGCTATGAAGTTCTTCCAAACATGACGTTGAGGTTGCTGTTACTATGCTACAGAACATTTCCAGCCAAATGGTAAAATATGGTAAAATTAACACTTAGGTATGACTGACGCCAGGTCTTACACTTTTGTCTGGAAATTTCACGGAATTAACAGTACGTATGTAAGCCATTGCATGCCACTGCAATCAAATCTCCTTGCTGCAAATGTACTGCACATCTTTTGTGGACCCAAAACTATCCTCCTGGCTGGGAATATCATGCTGACCACGCTGCGTAGACAGTCACGTCACATGTCAGTTCCTTTCTGCTGAGGGACGGAAGAAATCAATTCGCTTCAGCATCTCTTCATCTATCACATTCTCCTCCAAGACTTCTCTTCTCAAATACTTCCTGTCGCCGGTACTGAAGGATCGTGGCTAATCCAACGCCTTCAACAAGAATGTCTAACTCGAATCGTCTGCCGATGGCCGTCATAATCATCATAGCCAAGCAACTGATCGTCCAGAAAGTATTTGCTCGGAACCTCCTGAAGGACGTATGGCAACATGCCGTGGTGACTGGCCAAGAAAGAGACAGGTCAAACTTGTGCTTGCACAGTCGACGGAGCATCATTACACCCCTATCATTCAAAAGGAATCATAATGAATCATGACTGGCCAAGATTGCTGAGTCCTCCAAGAGATGTTTCAAACCGGGATCTTCCGTCTGGGGAGCCTCCCAGGAAACTCTGGGATACTTCCATGTCCAAGGGGCTCCTATCTACAGTGAACGTTAGTTAGAGTTTAACCTGATGTCAGGCGGAAGGCGGATAACAAAAAACACACTTGGATAGACAGGTATTGCATGAGCAAATCAGCAGATCATCAGAGGCAGCTTTCCGGGTTCTCAACACCTAATCGTTTACCTAACACAAAATGGGGACGAGCCGAGCAACGATTGGTGGCAACCGCAGGCCACGCATGAAGCGAGGGGAAACAGTCAGGTGATTTCGAAAGCCACGAGAACCTGACCACGCATCTAGAAGAAACTCCATATCTTTGATGCGACAAGGGTCAGGCAGGCATGCACAGTCAAAACATATCTGCTTAACATGGTCTTCGCCAACCATGCATATTCACCATGCCGACTAACAATGATGCTTGTACTGATGGGTAAAAACATCTACCGTAACAGAAAGAGAAGCACAAAGAAAACATTTCAAAACATTCAGGTTGCCCTGGCTCAATGACCCCACTGTTTCCAGGTGATACTCTTTATACATGCATATACATGCGTTGGTGAATGTACCTGCCACTCGCCCCCCAAATTTCCTTCAATGATGAATGTATACATACCAAGCGGCTGTCGAGGTCCGTTTCATCCTGGCAATTTTAAAGAAATCGAGGCAGTTGATGATACTTCCTCCATATCTTCATAGATGATCAACTGTTAGCCTGTAGCTTTTAGCCCCACCAATGTCACCTGTCAATGTTAAGCTTCTTGGCACCTTGGCCTTTGCCCTACATATATCTACATATACTGCTTCAACAGGCCACCTACTGTACTGTTCCTGTTATGCTGCCTGCACATCGATCTCGTCATCTATTATGGAAGAGCTGAGGATGAGGAAAGGATCAGGATACTTCAGGATACCGATGTTGTTTGTGTATTTTTGCTCCGGTTGATAAAGGCCGCATAAAAAAGGGGCAACCTTCATTACAAACATCCATTTGTCTCCTTCGATCGGGTTTGGGGTCGCTTCAGCACAAGTATTATCCACGTTGACCCCGACCTGAGTTTTGACATGCGAAACCATATGCCCAAGCCAGGCATCTAGCATAAACCTGGACCTGGAACTACTTTCAAAAATCCAGTTTTGATGGGGTCATATTCGCCAATAAACCACCATCCAAGTACAGTACAAATACAGCATATATCCATCCATGTGGCGGCCGACCTGCGATTGGCTCCGCGGACACGGTGGGCCGTCTGCGGCCTCCTCCTGCAGGCAGCTGAAGGTGTCTATCAATGATGGAATGGCCATGGAATTGGCGGATCATCATTGAATTTCATGGATTGGTGGATCACAATGGCTACAAATTCTGCAGTACAAATTGTGTCATGATCACGTTGTCAGTAAAACTACTATTTGAATCTATTTGATTGGTCGAATTCCATTGGGATTTATCTGCATTTACCAGGTTTGTCATCTTCGTCCTTATATCCTTGCTGTTTTTGTTGCTGTTTTAGCAGTCCTTTATCTTCTCCATGGAAAGCGCTTTCCATTGAAACTGTGGCCACTTGAGACTAACAGCAGGCATGACCAACATGCTTCCGTGGTGAGCCTTGGAAATACGATGTCCTCAAGCACATCCAAACATGATGTACACACACATGTACACAAATATATACAAATATAGATAGAGAGAGACAGAGATATTGTATGATTTTCTACAAGTATCAAATGATATCTAGTCAATATATACACCGGAGTATCAAACATATATAGTATGTATATTATACACCTTTATATGATAGGCCGCCAAGGCTCAGCCAATTACTAACCCAAACCCGTATATAATCATACCCTGCAAACCGCATTGCGCAGCGCACAATTCTGGTTGCACATCTTTCGCAACTAAACATTGCAAAATGATATTGCCTAAATCCGGAACTACACAATTAAAAAAATAACACATGACTCGACCAGAACAAAGCCTCCTTCGAAATTCTCACCATTTTCCGTTGCTCAGGTTTTTCGACAATCTTTCCAGGCATAGCAGGAGTCCACTGTTTGAAGGCGCTGGCTGAACTTGGCTCGGACAAACATGATACATCCATCCACGGAAGAATGATGATGACGACGATGACGACAAGGATCATCATCACCCTCCATCATGTTCTACTATTATTTTGGCCATGCATTTTGATGTTGATTCTCGCCCATTGTTTGTTGGGAAATTGATGGGATATATGCTTTTTTCCCGAAAGCGGCCGCGAAGGGTTCCTTCAAAAAAAGCGTCGTCATTAAAGACTGTCTTTTAAGAACTGTCTTTAAAGATTGTCATCAAACATCGCCCAAAGTTCTACTGAAGTGATGGCTGTCTTTAAAGATTGTCATCAAACATCGCCCAA
>OMLO01000144.1_pt1 | contig 36745 bp, 33 predicted proteins | sample 1674811 | NCBI WGS metagenome assembly OMLO01 (sample SAMN06265003, study PRJEB25207) | coral metagenome | isolation source: Coral host | place: Mexico:La Bocana,Puerto Morelos, Mexico | collected 2008-11-13
CTCCCCTGCCAACGCCATCTTTTTCCGCCCACAGCCAACGGCGGTGCTGCCCACTGATACGCCCCCGGATATGCAACAGCACATCAAGCGCTTCGTCCAGAAACCATCCTTGGGGGACAATTGTTTGCCAACAAACAAAACTCCAAGGTGAACATACAATGGTAGGGTATTTGATGATACAGTTTATGGGAGAAACCCAAAGTCTTTGCACAACATGCAGATTGCATTGAAGAAAATATCTACACTTGTTCAGAATACAAAACCCACATACAAATGGATGATATTTTATAAATATCTAAAACACACTGTCAAATGTGAATCAATCCTTACACTTTGACAGTATGACACAGGAGATGCTACCACACCTTTATGAATTCATAAAGGTTGATGGGTGAGATCCTGCATCAAAGAACATATTGAGGAGCTTGTGATTTCAATCCAATTGAAAATCACGTCCCAAATTTTCGAGGCTCAAAAAAAAACAGGATAATCATTGTTGAACCACTACCTAAATACACCCTAGAAATTTAACATGGATACCCAATATTAAATGTGTTTTGATGTAAATATATATCCTTCCAAATATGGTCATTTTGGGTATCTGGTAATTTTAGGGGAGGAATTCTATTCGCCAGGTTTTTCTACCACTCCATTTTTTTGGAGGGCAGGGAAAACCTATTTTCAGGAACTATGTTAGTTTTCAGGGGAGCATATATCAAAACTGTTTCTGCTATCTCCCAAAAAACCAACGATCAAGCCCAGAAACTTTCCCGGAAAACAACAAAACACTTTCCCGATTTCTCCGCCCCGGGCTCTTTTCGTGGACTTTGCTGCCGAGGTAAATTCGACGTTTTGAAAAGCCACAGAAACTGACCCCAGTTGGGCAGATGTCTTATTTCTCAGGTAACCAGCCTAGCTTAGGTGCTAATCTTTTGGAAAAATCAAACAACAAAAAACAAGAGCCAAATTGACTCAACTGACTCAGCATCCAAAAAACTCAAATCCAATGGAAAGGCGTAAGAGCCACCTAGGTTTATCAAGTTAGTGTGGCTTCAATAAAAGATAAATGAAAGTATGGGGAAACATAGGCCCCACGGTGCAACCAATGGTTTTTCACTGCTCAAGTGTCCAACAAAAGTCCCCTTTAAGTGCTACTACCCAAATGTTAAAAAAAAAGGGCTGCTGCCGCTACTTTCTCAAAATGGAAGCCCCGTGAAACAGAGCTTGCTTCCCTGATATGTATATATATATATATATGTTCATATGTACTCTTAGATTTGCATGCTTCAAATGCTTGGAGAAAAGTTCTAGAAGATATTATGTATATATTATATATATATATATATTATTGTTACCAGCGAAAAGACCATATACACATACACATCTATGATCACGCATCTGTATAGCTTTTACATATAATATGATGCTGTTGTAAAATGTGATAGACAACCTTCCCCAAAAAAACGAGTTTTATGGTTCCTGTAAAAAAATTATCGTCACTGAGAAACAAACAACCCCCAAGGGCATCATTTGACAAGTGAAACCGGCATGCGTGAAACTTACGCCGCGATGTGCCCCTAAGGGTTAGAAGCAGGCGTTTGTTGCCACTTGTGCAGGCCGTGACTTGTTGGTTGTATGAACGTCCCAGGTGTGACCTACTCATGATAAAAGGATCAAGACAAGTCTACACCACTGAAGTTTAACATAGCCCCTAAAAAAATGATGGTTGGAAGACTACCTTCCTATTGGGAAGGGAGCTTTTCAGGGGCGAACTGTTGAACTTCGGGAGGGTAGCTACAGTATCCCATGCTGACTAGTCTTCAGCTGTGAATATGTGGCCTTTTCCCTGATGTAAAATGGCATTCATTGTTTATTCCGCCTGAGGTAGCTACCGAACTCAACTATGAGCCTATCAAAGTTCCTTCACTGTAACAGTATTACATGTATTACCCTCCCTGAAACTAACATATCCCCTGAAAATAGGCCGGGCCCCAAAAGGAAACGATCGTCTTCCAACCATCAATTTTCAGGTGCGAACGATGTGAGTTTTGAGGAGGGTACAGCATCGCCATTTTCATACGAATGAAAAACCAACCTGATAGTCAAGGGTCCACCCAAAAATTCTCCAAACATTTCAGGTACCTATAGGATGGAGGAATCCTCACCAATATAAGCTGCCTGAGACTTTTGGAGAAACATTGAATGATACACTCAACAGCTCGCCCCTGAAAAATGGTGGTTGGGAAACAAACCTTTCCTTTTGGGAAGGCCTATTTTCAGGGGGGTTGGAGTCAAAACCTGGTATGAAAATCCTGATCCTATCTTGTGGCACATGAAATTCCATGCGGCCGCCTACATGAAGCTTAATGTGTGGACGTAATATATGTTAAGGTTTCCCCTATACATCCCTATACCAAGCCTTGCATCCTGACATCAATGCTGCTTTCAAGCTCAAGCATGTGTGAATTCACTGCTATCCGTGAAACTGTTCTCTTTAACACATACTGTGGGAGCTCCTCTTCAAATAGAGAGCCACGGCCATCAACACAAATGCAGGAACAAACTGGAAAATGCATGAAAATGCCAAGACATTGACATATAATGATAGTCTTGTAAATGTGTCAAGGCTAGGGGTGCATTTTTGACATTCATGGGTATCGAGGAGGATATCGAGGGGTATCGCTAAGGGCATCACTAGGACACCATAATAAAAATATATGAAGGCCCAAAAAACCAAAATGAAACGCAATGAACAAAACAAAATAAAAGGAAATAAAAGCCCAAAATACAAAAATGAAAAAAATGAAAGGCCCAAAAGGGCAAAATAAAAGCACATAAACACCCAAAGAGCCAAAAATAAAGGATCAAAAGGCCAAAATAAAAGCACATGAAGGCCCAAAAAGCCAAAATGAAAGAAAATAAAGGATTAAAAGGTCAAAATAAAAGGAAATAAAAGCCCAAAAAGGCTAACATAAAAGCAAATAAAGCCCCCAGAAGGCCAAAATAAAAAGAAATAAAGGCCCAAAAGGCTCAAAACAGGGTATCGCTAAATGTCGCTTATTTGGATCCTATTTCCAAAATAGCACACAAAATGTTCCAAAATCACGTAATTAGCTGTGGCCACCTTCAAAAGTAAAATGTGTAGCCATAATAGGTCATATCCCTACAAATCGTACTTATACGGGGTTGTAATTACAACCCATATTAATAAATAATAATATTTAATATTAATAATATATTTTAATTTTATTTATATTTATAATATCAAAAAAAACATATATTTTTTTCTCTTCAAAAAAATAAAATTAATATATTATTAAATAATTCGAATTTAAATATAATAATACATAATAAAATTACTAAATATTTATAATAACATATATTTTTTAATAAATATTTTTTTAATATTTTTTTCATTAAATACAAGTAGTTCCCGGGCGAGCCGGTGGCGGAAGTTTCAAAAGAAAAAAGAACCATATAGCAGAGAAAGAATTTGCCTATAGAATGTGCGCAAGATGACCGACCATTGCGCTGTCCAAACTTTTTGTTTGGGTTTGAACGAAGCTTTTGCCGTTGCATGGCTGTGATGTCATGACTTGCTTTCAAGTGATGTGGCTAGTTGTGAGATGATTTGTGGTACTACTCCGGTACTACTCTGTACTACAAAGACCTACAACGTACTACTCCCGGTCTACTCTGTACTACAAAGTACTACTCCAGTACTACAAAGTACTATGCCAGTGCTACAAAATACTACTCTAGTACTACTCTGTACTACAAAGTATTACGCCAGTACTACAATATCCTACGCCAAAACTACTCTGTACTACAAAGTACTACTCCAGTACTACTCCAGTACTACAAAGTACTACGCCAGTACTACTCTGTACTACAAAGTACCGCTCTAGTACTACTCTGTACTACAAAGTATTACGCCAGTACTACAAAGTACTACGCCAGTACTACCAAGAACTACGACCGTACTGCTCTGTGCAACAAAGTACTACGCCAGTACTACTCTGTACTACAAAGTACTACTCCAGTACTACAAAGTATTACTCTGTACTACAAAGTATTACGCCAGTACTACAAAGTACTATTCCAGTACTACTACGTGCTACTCTGTACTACAAAGTACAACGGCAGTGTGGTTAGAGTTGCTTCATGTCATGCGATGTGATGTCTGGGCATGTCCGCTACTGCTGCATCCGCGCATTCCAAGAAGTAGCATGGGTCACTAAACTTCCATGTGTCTGCGGTACGTTATTAGGACAACATATATATTCGTTTTTAGGAGGTATATACACGCAATACAGATGGACCGAAGAAGAGATTCCACTATTGCCGGATCGAGATAATAAACGAATAAATATATATATATATATATAAAGATGGATAAAAGAAGAGATCCCACTGTTGCGAGACCGAAGGAAAAAAGAAAATGCGGAGATATGTCACATGATCATGTCCGCTGCTACAATGTACGATTGTGGTCACACCACGTTCTTTGAATTTGTGAGTGGAGGCAACAACCATGAGAACCCGAGCTGTCCATAGCGACACGCTCAGCAACCGCTGGGATCCTTTTTCCTCGAAAATATTACTCTCTAACAAGTGTCCATCTTTCGTGTTTGTGAAAAAAAGCATCTTTGAAAAATCATCTTTGCTTCTATCGATACGTTTAAAGTATGTTTGCACATTGTCATGAATGTGACCCTCGAATCAAATTTCTGCACACATCTCCACATTTCAATTCTGTTCATTAGAGCCGACACCCACGGCGATCTACTTCTTCACGCATCAGTCACTTTCGAACAAGCTCACTAAATCTTTGTGGTAATCCAAAGTATAGACCCAAACAACAACTTTTCTTTGTCCGTCCAACCTCATGCTCCTTTCCATCACACTCAAAGCAACTAACCTTTCTTTGTCGAACTAACTTCACTCCCCGCAGTTTTGAACAGCAAGCAACGCAGTTTTTTTTTGGCATGTCAGAGTTTTGTCGTAAAGAGGAATGCAGCCCAAAAAAAGGCGCAATTGTCCTCCAGCAGAAACAGGTTTGACCTACCCAACCTGGATCGTACGGAAAATAGCATGTAAGGTTCAAGATTCCAAAAATATATATACTTTGAGAATTTTCCAAACGATCCAGCTGGCTTTTGAGCAGAGGTGAAAGGGAAGGAGGAATGCGGCCCAAAAAAGACGCAATTGTCCTCCCTAGAGTTGCACCAAACGTGGCTCATAGCAGCGCACATTTGGCGTGCATTTGCGGCCAAAGCGTGGCTCATAGCAGCACACGAGTGGCTTGCAGTTCAAAGAGTAGCACCAAACGTGGCCCATAGCAGCACACATTTGGCATGCATCTGTGGCTTCTACTTTCTTGGACTGCGTTCACTTTACAGAGTGGCTCTGGACAATGTTGCCAGGTGATACTTGAAGTTCTTCTTTAGTTCGAATGTATTTGCTCTTTGGTGTTGCGAGCGCAATTTCTGAAACTCTCTTGGCCTTTTCATCTCGAGGTTTTAACCCCTGCCACTGCTTTCGGCGTCTCCATACATCAATGTCAGTCTCATCAAAATCACTTGAAACAATGACCTGCCATTGTATGAGGCTTTCATCTTGCACTCGCGGCTGAGCAATTACTCGCAAGACTTTGTTGTGAGGCAGCCGAGCTACTGTGAGCATGTTGCTCAGACTCAACACCCACAAGGCACTTGTTTCTACTGCATTTGGATCCCCGAGATCAACGCACTTAAAAATGATTCGGACGCCCTTTTCATTGTCATTGGTCAGAGATTGTGGGTTTCCTTTCAACTGAATAATCAGCTCTGCCATTTCGATTTGCTCGCCTGTCTTTGTCATGACCTGTTCTGCTGCGTCTACTAATACTTCGCTTGAAAACACATATGGAATTCCAGGACGAACATGGCTGTGATCCGACTGCAAAGCAAATAGCAGCTTTTCACTTCCTGTGAAGCTTGGGCTCTGTTCCTTAAGGGACACAACTTGCAACCTGTTCCGGGCGCCTCTACTCAGGTAAGCTTGTTCTTCAACGATAATGCAACGAAGGCTCCAAGTCTTCTTTCGAATCCGTTCTTCAATTTCTCCAATATCTGCAGTGGTAACGCCTCGCTCCGGTTCTTCAACGCCACAACTTCGAAGCAATACGTCCATTGTGGGTGTCCACATCTTCATGTCGACTGTGGCAGTGTGATCCGACACATCAACATCCACGTTGTAGCACGTTCTCTCGTTCCCACCATGTGAGCATACTTTCTTTGCGCAGATTGAACACCCTTTGTAACCCCAGGCGTCATCAGAATTCCTTGTAATGTTCAAGATGGTAACACATGGCAGCTCCCAGATATCATTTGGTACGGCTTCCTGAACCCCCTTCTCTGGGACCAAGTGCGCCAAAGTGCTCGCAGACACTTGCATTGCCATGGCATTAATGTAATCTTTTTTTTCACCGCCTTCTTTCCACACTGAAAGTTGTATCGTTTTTTCCTCGCCGGCCGTAGCGCCACGCGAGGCAACTGTGGTGTTATTGCTCAATGTTGCGACCGTTTTATGTGACCAGCGAAGGCCAAATGCATGTTGGGCATTTGGCGCCATGATGCCTGCGGGCAAGATGTCATACACTTTACCACTTTGCAACTTCGACATCATCTGCTCACTGTATTCTGGACCAAAACCAGTAAGCTCCGCTTGATACAGTGTGCCTTTCTGGTCAACCTGTTGAATATATGCTTTGCGCAAAGATTTCTCCGGAAGCTCTGCATTGTGGCGAACGATGAGGTCCACCACTTGCACGCAGATTGCAACATTGCCTTCGCGCAAACAAGCACATGCTGCCAGAGATGTGGTGGGCATAGATGCAGGCAAATCCGTCACAACCTTGCCAGACAACCCAGGCAATTTAAACGTCTCTTTTCCAGTTAAGCTGTGCACCTGCAAGTTCTTATCAAAACGAATCATCATTCTGCAAGGCGATAGCGACCATTTCAGTTTGTCGGCTTTCTGCGCTACGAGAGTGGCTGTCAACAACGACACTAACGACCCATCTTTCAGAGCCGATTGGGCGACAGTGCCAAGTTCTCGCCAGGCTTCCAAATAAATCAGGTCCCTCCTGCTTGTGCCACACAGCACGTAGCAACTGAAAACCAAGTCATTTTGGTCGCAGTGTATCACTCTTCCAACCAATTGTTTATTGGAATCCATTTTGCCAGGTTGCGTCAGTTCACTGGGAGCTACGACCATGGCCTGATTGCCTGAGCGGTCCATAGCGACTCGCTCGGCGAGGTTGTGAAAGAAAGACCGAATAGTGTCTACTTACGCATTGCTTGTGTACTAAGCTTCGACGACTGCGCGTGCTTTTTACACGCATTGCTGATATGAATGTTTGCATGAGTTTATGAATGTTTGTTGAGTTTTTATGACTCAAATTACGCATGCTTAGCTGATATGAATGTTTGCATGAGTTTATGCATACATGAACACATACCAATTCTGTTTTTGAGAGCCGATAAACACGGCGAGCAACTGCCTCATGTGAAACACTCACTTTCCACCGAGCTCATGGAATCTTTGCGAATCATATAGTTCACCTCGAGAAGCTAAGACATGAGCAGTTGCCGAAATTAGTCTACCAGATTCTCTTTCCACAACAAGCTAAATCAAATAAATGGGTTGCTCTCTTCAAACTTCCTTTGTATGCAGCGGCATTGGTTTCTTCTCTTAGCACAGTGTTTGCCAGTATATACCTACATATTTAAATCTACATATATATATATTTATAATACAAGATTTCTCTTTTCATTCAAAGGAATTCCCAGGATCTTGAAACATGTCTGTGTCCAACTAACCGGACTCCCTGCAGTTGTGACTAGCACGCAACACAGTCTTTTTTCGCACGTCAGAGTTCTGTCGTGAAGAGGAATGCAGCCCAAAAACAGGCGCAATTGTCCTCCAGCAGAAAAAGGTTCGGCCAACTCAACGTGGATCGTACGGAAAATAGCATGTAAGGTTCAAGATTCCAAAAATAAATATACTTGGAGAATTTTCCAAACGATCCTGGGTTGAGCAGAGTTGAAAGGGAAGGAGGAATGCGGCCAAAAAACAGGCGCAATTGTCCTCCAGCAGAAAAAGGTTCGGCCAACTCAACGTGGATCGTACGGAAAATATCATGTAAGGTTGAAGATTCCAAAAATAGATATACTTTGAGAATTTTCCAAACGATCCTGGGTTGAGCAGAGTTGAAAGGGAAGGAGGAATGCGGCCCAAAAAAAGGCGCAATTGTCCTCCCGAGAGTTGCACCAAACGTGGCTCAGAGCAAGTAACAGATGGCATGCTTCTGCGGCCAAAGCGTGGCTCATGGCAGCACACGATTGGCTTGTAGTTCAAAGAGTAGCACCAAACGTGGCTCATAGCAGCGCACATGTGGCGTGCATCTGGAGCCAAAGCGTGGCTCATAGCAGCACACGAGTGGCTTCTAGTTCAAAGAGTTGCACCATACGTGGCCCGTACCAGCACACGAAAAGCTAGCATCCACATATCTATTCACAACTCACCTCGAGCATATTCGGCGAACAATTGCTCCTGAAGCAAGTCGTCTGCATGCTGCTTTCGCCAGTATTCAGCTTCTTCATCCGAATAGCTAGCTTCCACCAATCCATTCTCCTCTTCAAATCGAGCAGTTGCGGCGCGCAATTGTTCTTCCCGCTCCTCTGCTTTCAATTCTGCAAGAAGCTGCCTTTGCTCCTTGGTAACCTCTTCTCCACGCAAGGGGCAATAATCGTCATCTGACATTAAAGCTTCGTCCTCGTTTTCTTGAGTCGCAGGAAGTGTGCTTGGTCCAGACGTTGTGGCGGAGACTTCCCCCCCCCCACGCATGGTTTTTCGCTGGCTTCTACCTCCACCTGCTTTGTTTGCTGGTCTACGTGCAGGCTTGTCTGTATACCCTGGCTGCGGCAACACACCTCGCAAAGACAGCATGTGGGTCAAGTCGGCTACCTCAGCTTCAGTCAACTTGCTTCTTCGCAAGCCTTCTGACCACGCACGATGCCTGGCGACATCATCCTTCACTGAAGCTTTTCCGTCAAAAAGAACTGCAGCAGTCTGGTCATGCAACGTGTCTAGCCGTTTTTCCAATGCCGACCTCCATCGAAACAAATCTGTTTCTGCCATCGCCTGAAACGACCAGTAATCGGGAACGTATTTGAAAGCCATTTTGGAAAAGTCTGTGACACGAGAGAAGCCAACGAATGCCAAACCGCACATGTTCTTGAAGGGTGACCACGTTGGTTCGTGTTCCATGTTGAAAACGCAGCGACCAGTGAAGGTTAATCCTTGACTTTTGTGTACTGTCATGCCATAGCATAAAACCAAAGGGAAATTGGTCCTGGCGAGACTGCGGAATCTCTCATGACGACAAGTTTGTTTGGGAAGGCAAACCCAGGTGGGGTGACCTGAAACCATCACAGGCCCGACGTATTGAGGAACGTCGATAACCACGAACTCTGCTTGCAGCGCAGACACGCCGCCCACCTCACCGGCCTTGGGTTCGTCATGTGCGCCAGGCGCGCCCATAGCGGCATCGCCCGACCGTGAAAGACCTTCTGCTGGAGATTTTTTTGGTGCAGGAACGACTGCAACAACGTGACCTCTCGTGCCATTCACAAGATTCCAAACGGTGCGAAGATTCATTGTCAACATCACAGGTGCTCCTACAGCGAGATGCAGCACACGGCGCAAGCCACCATAATTATCACTTGTGTGCCTTTCCACACCAGGTGTGCTATCAGCTGACCAAATACGAAGAATGGAACCATCAGTCTTGCTTGCAGCATCTTCACCTAAACGACAACCATTGAATTGGCCGGCTCGACGATTTTCGCAAAACAAGTGCACGCTCTGCGATTCGAAGAGCTTACGCTCTTTTACGAACTTTTAAAAATGCTCAAAATAATAGATTCGTAAAGTACTCGATTCGTAAAGTGATAGATTCGCAAAGTAATCGATTCGTAAAGTGATAGATTCGCAAAGTAATCGATTCGTAAAGTAATAGATTCGTAAAGTAACAGATTCGTAAAGTAATAGATTCGTAAAGTAATCGATTCGTAAAGTAATCGATTCGTAAAGTAATCGATTCGTAAAGTAATAAATCCGTACAGTAATAGATTCGTAAAGTAATAGATTCGTAAAGTAATAGATTCGTAAAGTAATAGAAAACCTTACTGTGCTTGAATAATACTTGATATCTATGCTTCACGTTGTATGATTTCTTCCATCCACCAGTTTGTTAATAACATTACATGAGCCCACAATGCAGCATCGATTCAAAGCTTTGCGCAATTCAGCACTAATACTTCCTGCTTTTCGATGCATCTCCTTGCCACAATTGACATAATCATTCAAAAGACTACTTCCAAAAGAGTCCCATCATTCAAAAGAGAACTCTTTACCGATTCATCATTCAAAGCCCACTTCCAAAATTCATTCCAATGCCGAAAGATCTGCTATTATATTCTCTCCATACTCATCTCCACTGATCACATGTCATTTCCACCACTTCATTCCTAATTCCAAACAAACTTGACACATTTGCAGCTCCAGACCTTTTTTTTTTCCGTCACCATCGGACACTCAGTATCCACCTAATCTCGTCTGGGAGTACAAAAACACACACAGCCCATAGCAGCATATGCGCGTGAGTCGCAAAACAGATCCCTATGTCGCTGGTTCACCTGCCACACAAAACCCCCGGCTTGTAATTCTATCCCATATATGTCTCCGTTCTTGGCGCCCATCTTTTCACTTGTCGTCTTTCTTTGCAACGATGGAAAAAGAGATCCCACCGTGGAATGATGGAAAAAGAAAGCTGACCGTCACCAGATCGAATGAAATAGATCAATGGAAAATCAGAATTTAAGAAGAGATGGACGAAATAAACGTGTATACACGTACGTGAATATGCAACGTAGAAAGTCCTGTATTCTATAAACCTATGTCTGGTGCCTTGGTAGAGCAGCCCATAGCGGCATACCCCACCCACCGCACTTCCTACTGCTCGACTATATCTCCGTTCTTTGCACTCAACTTTTGAGTTGTCCTCTTTCTTTGCAACAATGGAAGAAGAGATCCCACCGTGGAAGGATAGAAGAAGAAATTCGACCGTCACCTGATCGAATGAGATACATCGATAAGTGAATTGAAGAAGATAAAGACGAAATAAGCGTAGATACACGTACCTATAAATGCAAGGTAACTATCATATACTACGACGGTCTTCAAACGTATCTATGTATATTTGATGCTGGTGGCAAAAGTCACCGTTCTTCGTGCTCATCTTTTCACTTGTCCTCTTTCTCTGCAACGATGGAAGGAAAGATCCCACCGTGGAAGGATAGAAGAAGAAATTCGACCGTCAACTGATCGAATGAGATAGATCGATGAGTGAATTGAAGAAGAGATAGACGAAAGAAACGTATGGACACGTATGTATATATGCTACATACATATAATATTCTACGAACGTCTTTACGCGTAGTATATTATACTATGAACGTCTTTACGCGCAGTATATGCACGTGCAAATTAATAATACGATAGAGCAGCCCATAGCGGCATACCCCACCCACCGCACTTCCTACTGGTCGAATGTATCTCCGTTCTTTGCACACAACTTTTCAGTTGTCCTCTTTCTCTGCAACGATGGAAGAAAAGATCCCACCGTGGAAGGATAGAAGAAGAAAAAGACCGTCAACTGATCGAATGAGATAGATCGATGGAAGATCAGAATTGAAGAAGAGCTGGAAGAAATATGCACACGTATTTGCACAACGTAAATGAGATATAGTACTAACGTCTTTAATGGTATATGTACAACGTACATGTGATATAGAACCAAAGTCGCTACACGTATCTGTACATACGCATACGTACGTATCTATACATGTATACGCCCATTTTACGCACACGTCGCAAACGACACAGCAACTTAACGCAACGCGCAACCAGCATCTACGAGAACGCCAAAGCCGGACAGCGCGCGCAAGAACACAACCCGTCATGCAAACAGCACCAAACAACAACGGATCGAAACGCGCGACCAAACCCAAACGTAACAGAAAACCTCGCCAGTCCTATACGGACGTCACAGAAATTGACGGGACAGCGCAGGCAAAGCCGGAAACGGCGGCATGCAACAACAACAACAACAACAACACTAATGACTAAAACAAGCTCGCCAGCCTTGGTAAAGCACCAGCACAGGTTGTGAGACCATATGAACGATTCATGCGACAAGCCACCACATAAATCAATTTCATGTTTTTCTTTCAAAACAAAAAGTGTTGCACGGCAGCGGTCAACCCAATGCAGCACACTAAAAAACAAGATGTTATTTAATGTTTCTTATGGCACGGCATTGCACAGCAGTGTTTGACATCCTGCAGCAGCACAATTGCGGCCATGAGCATTGGCGTATCAAGACACAGATTCATGTTGCATGCGCCTGCGCACTTAAATTATTTCTCATCCATGGTGGCCAATGCAAAATGCACCTTGGCCACCATGGATGCTTCAAAACAATTTTTGGGGAAGCGGTTCCAACAACGAATGCATGTAATATATATCTAGGCAAGTGTATATTGATTTTTCTCGCTCTGTATTTTGGAAAAAAACAAACATATCTTGCAAATATCTGTTTTTGTGTGCACATACCTATATTTAGCATGTCGTTTTTTGTTTCACATCAGCGAAATAATTCTCGCGACCCAGTTTTCTTTTTTCCAGCGCTAGAACAACCGTCCAATCCAAATGCTTGCTGCACACACAGTATAGTGCTGCAATGTCCTCACCGACATTGTCGCCGGGTGGGTGTGGGTTGTGATTTTTTTAAGACGCCCCACTGCGTCTTCATCAAGAAAACACGAAAAGCTCACAGGATTACCATAAGGACAGAAGTCAAGAAATAAATGCTCCATCTGGTGCAATTTAGGCCGAAGTGGCCATCTCAGAAGTTGAGTAACCACCAAACTTTGATTGGCCAACCCTGAGGCGTAAATGATGGTTCAAAAAAACTTGTGCAATTGCATTTTTTAGGGTTCCATAAAATTCTCCCTTGAGTATACCCATTGAGGTTGCATAGGGTTTTCCCCATAGATAAATTCTGAATTCAACACCTTTGCAGTTGCCAGACCGTTCGGGTTACGTCAAAACAACCAAAAAAAATCCAGTTACAATAGAAGGCCCCCAATTGTGATACCTATACTGTAGGTCATTTTTTTTACAGCTTTTGGGGTTCAAACACTTATTACCCACGATAGGTTCAAATTCCTCTTTTTTGTGGCCCCTGTTTCAAAACATCGGGTGTTACCAGGTATACAAAACAGTTTTTTGTATCAAATCCAAGAATCAATTGTAAGACTTGCGAAATCGAAGGTAATGCATGGTCAGCTCAACCACCGGGCCATCATTGTTCCATGCAGGGGGCCAGTATCTCCTACAGCACTCATAAAAAAAACATCACTTGTATCATTTTTATCCGATCACCTCTATTGGCCCAAAAGTATAAATAAAAACCTGCGCAAATCCCACGAGTCCCAATACCTTCTTATTTCCACAGGGGGCAGCCCAAAAACAAAATTTGAACATGTACCAAGAATCCCATGTTCAGCGCAAATTGTGTAGATAGCAGTAAGAGCTAAGCAGGCATTCAGACGGTGCCTCGTAGCCGTTACAGCAATTTCCAAAATGAAGTCAAACCTAAAATTTGCAACTTTGGGGGGTAGCTAAGATTCATGTTGACAGTCCCTTACCCTAAAAGACAAGAAACTGTTGGTGGACAGAGCCATCATTGTTTTTAGCCAGCACTGCAGATAGCCAGTACACAAACATACGGGCAGCAGCACCCTTCAGTATTTTTTGGGAAATACTGCAATAAGACGTTCCAGTAACCAATGTCTTCGAAGTGAAGAGTTTCGATGACGCTCGCGATCCAGTGGGAACCCCTTAGATCACACCCACAATGAAAATTGGGCTTCATTGGGGCTGCATTTTTTCTTTCTGACGGCACACCACAACAGCGGTAAATCAATGGGACTTAAAGACCATAATACTTGTTAATTGGGTGCAATACAAAATGTTTTTGTTTTACAACCAGTTTTTTCACTCAACATCTTCAAGTTATTAGATTTCATATTAAGTCTCACAACTCTTAAAGTCAACCATGGTTCTTTGTGTATGGCACCATTGCTCGTAGTCTTGTCGTAGTGTTTGCAGTTGAGAGTCCCGTGAACGCGTCGAGGAATCAGTCAATTCCAGGAGGCAACTGTAAACAAGGTCATGCGTGATCTGAAGGTCCACGATGTGTAGTAAGTCAGGATAAATTCCTGCTATCAAACAACCAACATCAGGCAGTAAATGTTTTATATGTTTCCCCTTCTTAATTAATCATCAACTTCATCAACCACATGGTTTGGAGCATTTGGTAAAACTCTTTCCTCACCAAGTTACTCCAAGGAGAAAATCCCGGAACACTGCAAAGGGGCGTGTCCCCGTGAATTTGCACCCATTCATCAGCATTTTGGATCAACCTTGGAGAACATTTGCGTTCACACATGAACACTGTACATGTACCATGCATACTAGTAAAATTCAAAATTATGCAGATATATTTTGTACACATGTAGTATACATTAAGCATGCATCTGAATGGTTTGCTGTATGCAGTTCTTTGTACTTGCTCATCGTAAAAGCAAATGACAATGCAAGACCACTTGAAGATAGAGTGACACTTCCACCCTGTACCGTCAAGTACCACTTACAAAAATTGTTTTGGGTTCAAGTTACGTTGAACGATGAGCAGCATCATGCCCATAAGCAGTGTATAAAATAGTGTCAGGGTCTTCAGGCCGGAGGTATGAAGCCGCAGCACAGTACTGGCAAGCAAGCCTTCTCTTGGAGTGCCACGATCCTAGTTCCCAAAATGCTTTGGAAAAGTACAAAGCCCAAACAAGATACCTAAAAAGTTCTGAGCAAAACACTACATGGAACCGACCCAACCCGAAGATCAAAGAATCTCCAAATCTCCAAACAAAAAAACATTTTCCTTTACATTTGATGCTAGCATCTCTTAAATTCAAAAACTTTGTGGAGGAAATCTTGATCCCCTTGAAATCCGTCCAGCGCTCCACGCCACCCACCACAAAGCTCCGAACCCGCCAAATGGTACCACTTTGCATGGTAAGACCTGCTGAAGGCTCTACCATCCCAATCATGGGCAGGCCACCGCCCCAGGCCTTAGGAACAGTTTTCGGGTTTCCCTTTTTGCCATTTAAAATACTGCATCGTTGATTCTACGTTGGCTTTTTGGGTACGAGAAAAAACTACCATCAGAATAAAAGGACAGTATTGATCAAACATTTTTCTCGGAAACTTGAAACCAGCAAAGCAACACAAAGCTTTCAGAGACCAAGCCATCATGCGCAGGATTTTTTTCCTTTCAGACTCATATGTATATTGGGTGTTTCGAACAGAGAGCCTTAGATCACAAGTCCAAAAGTTCAAATAAAGGACCATCAATCAAAATTCCAAATCTTTTCAACTATGCAGCTGGAGATGTTGAGAATTGACAAACAAATCTCTATAATCATTTATTTTCAGGAGCAAAAAACATCGGGGTTGACCCAAACACCAAACCAACAAAGCCATAACACACAAAGCGTGTTTTTAAGGTCGACGAATGTTTTGGGGCAACCGAGATCATAGTAAGCAGCTCAAATGAATTTAGCCCAATCGTATCCGCCCCATCGCCATAGAATCTGAGAGGAAACACTTTCTCCATTGATGGTGGACTAGTTTCCCCCCAGAAGCTTTGTAAGTCTTGTGCCAAGTCCCAATTGTTTTCCCAATATTCTGCAATGTCCTGACGGCACTATCAGCTGGAAGAAAAACTGTATTCTTGATAGCCCAAATCCTGCACCACCTGATAAATATAAATATATATATTTATATTTATATACATATATATATCAACCCTGTAAGCATTAAGGGATAAACTGCCTATCAACCGGTGCAGGATATCAAGCATCAATCAGGTTGCAAAAGTATATATTTCCAAAAGACCCAATTAAAAAAACGTGCCACCAGGAGGCTGCAGGGGTTCCAGTCAGCAGATTGTAGAACAGGTCTCCAGAACCAAAGTCATAAAAGGCAGCAGCAATTTCATGGGGAAACAGCACGCCCAACCGTACGTGCGTCAACTTTGAATGTACCTTCAAATTTGCCTTAGATTCCATCTTTTTTCAGATTCCATTTTTTCAAACGGATTTTTCAAGTATATTCACATTTATAGTTTTTATGGCTTCATGGGAAACCCAGAAACCCAAAAACTGGAAAATACATAAAGTCAGAGAAGTTACTCGCTTAACTGTGAACTCGTAAATTTGCGGAAGACATTTCCTCCAAGGTTGTTTGTTGACCCAATTGTCGAAGACACGTTCCGACGCCCAGTCTCCAGCTGATTGAAATCGCTCCGCAAGATCCAGGATTGATGGCCTGCAGGTATGCATGCATATTTGGACCCCAACCCCAAAAAACATGTGTAACAACTTGCTTCCTTTTGCAACATCTTCATACCATTCAAGAGCATTTCTTGAAATTCATGAGTGCATACTTGGCCTTTGCGCTTGCAGCCATGGCACGGCACCATGTAGTGTGGCACTTCCAGGAGAGCTGAAGTAAGATCCCGGAGTCTCTTCATAGTGGCCTGCAGTAAGGGTCAGCCAATCAGGGGATATAAAAAAGGCGCTTGAAGTTATTACACCTTGTGGGGAATGGGCTTCAAAGTCTAACAATATGTACAATCAAATTAGTCATTTGACATGCGCCCTCCAACAAGCATTAAAGACCATACTCATTGATCTATAAAATTGATTGAGGATAAGCATTTCTTCTGTATGATGAATCATTCCAAAAAGCAACATATGAAACTATATGATACAAATTTTGATTTCAATGCAGTCAGAACATCATCATGAGGTGGAATAATAGCCAAATTCAATCCAGCCATCGGAGAACCAACCACCTTGCCTCCCCCCGAGATAGAGCATCAAAAACTTGATCCACCAGCTTTGCAACACCCTTGGAGGATTCCGGCATCAACTCTACCTGCGTGGGCCAAGACATATATTGGTTTCCTGGCTGAAGCGGTATTGTTGCAGGTCAGTTGGGGCAAGTGTGCAAAACATGTTTTGCAATCAGCGATCAATCACTCGCAGCCACGTGCGTCACACAAACTATATGTACTGTAAATATACTGCATTGCAGTATCGAAGCACACTTGCATGATCTAGGCACATAGCTCCATCCCACAAACCGCTGCGAAAGAAGATCATATTTGATCAAAGAAGTGCTTTCACTTTTTGCCAAGCTTCACTGGCCATTCGCCTGTGGTATAGGAAAGTTGCGAGTTGAAACTCATCAACACTAGTGTAACCAGAAAAAACAAATGAGCAGAGCATCACAAAATAGACATAGACTTTAGTGGTGATTAGAACAGGGGCCTGCAACCATTCAGCCCACTCTTCTTCAGTGTACTCCGGCTCTTTCTCCTCCTGTCTTTTCTTCTCACCTCAAAACGTAAGTATCATCTATTTTTACTGAGACCAAAGTTTAAACCAAAGCTCCAGCAGCCAAGGTTGACGCGTCGCTTCAAAGTTCCCGCTGCTGATTTGGCAGACTCAACCACATCTTCATGGGCCTGTGCAGCACGGGAGGGATACCCCAGCCAACCAAAACAAGTGATGTATACACTATAAAGATATATTTAGCGAAAGAGATGTGATGTAGACACTATAAAGATATATTTAGCGAAAGAGATATGTTTTATATCTACAAAGAGGGATCTGATGTATGTCGCATGGCGGTGGAAAGGGAGCAGGTCACTCACAGTTTTCCCGAATCAAAAAACACTGAAGTTGTCATGTGTTGGGAAGCCTCAATCTCAGAGCGCTTGTTCTGGTACTTCTGAAGCGTTTTTTCAACTGTTTGGCCTTCAGCAAGATCGTTTTCCAACCTGCCAGGGAGAGTGGAAAAAATACATCATCCAATGGAGAAAAATGTGAAAAAAATCCTGGTTTATCAGTTGGATGTTGAGGGTGCTTCGCAAAAGTATCTAGATAGGAACTGTCGCCAAATCACGGAAGTTATTCCTACAGCCCCCTAAAAGATATAACCACACTTAGTCTCTACCTGCGGAGAACCTTGGACATCTAAGTAGGGTCATGCATGTGACATAAACTGGATTCAATGGATTTTTTTTTTGAACAGAAACATGGTTCTCAAGCAATACAGCGGGCCAAGTTCCCATAAAACAGCTTAGGCAAACACCTCTGCGCAAAAGCGCTCATTTTCTTGAAGACATCCAAGCAGTTGCTCTTCAACACCTGAGAATGTTGATCCGTACAATGAAAACAACATTCATTGGTACCTCATGTATTTTATCCTTTTGATGGCAATCTTCATTTGATATATGAACCGCATTTCCCGCTAGAATTCAGGGACCCATTTCGTTCCAACTACCTTTTCTCCAGAAGCAAAACCTTTCAATGAAAAGGCCATCCGCTTTGAAAGCTTGCTAAGGTATTTGCATCATTGGCTTTCAGCGCATGAAGAGTGTTGCTGGTGTCGCGAGCTTTCTGGGCCCAAGGCTTTGACCCTTGGCTCCAAAGTTTGCTGAAAGAGCCACAGGAAAATTGTTCACAGCGTTTCCAAACATGAAGCAACAGTAAAGGCTCAGGCCCACGGATAGCTTTGTCCAAATCTTGTTTGTTCTTTTTGTCCTCGTCCTTCCAAGGCCGCATATATAACAACCCCCAAGAATAATCCTTGAATGGATCGATAGTTGTTGTAAACATCATTTGACAACCCCCCTCGCCTGCTGAGACCCCCCGGATCCAGTAGCACTTGCGTTGTCTTGTCCACGTCTTTTTTTCTTCGGCTTCTCATCATCAGAAGAATCATCACCAGACTTCCGATTTTTTGTTGACCCCCTGATAGGGGCCATGGCATTGAACATCGCCTCAAAAGCCTTTTGACTTCCTTCTGACTTTTGATCTTTACCCTTTCCCTTTCCTTTTGTTTCTTTCCTTGTTCCTGCAGAACTTTCGGTTTCTGCCTCTCCGGTTTCACCCAGGCCCTCACTGTTCACTTCCAGCGTTTTGGTCATCTTTGTAGCAGATGAGTTTTCCGAGAACGGTTGTGAAAGAGCTGGTTGAGTTGTGAAAAATCTAAGCCAGAACCACATTTGCTCTGCGTGTGCTGATAGATCTTGTAGATGCGGTACTTCGGATTGTTTCGGAACTGCAGCAGGAATCAACACCGAATCATGATTAATCAACATGGTTGTAGTTGATTTTTCTTTCTTCCCATACAAATACAACCATATTAATTAACAAACCATATTAACAAATAATCCCATGGGGAAGAAAGAAATAACAAATACAACCATATTCATTAAACCTGAATTCTATAAGACTACGCTTTGAATACGACCTTCCTGAGCCCACCTGCTTATCAGGGTGGGGTCGACCCTTTTGGGACGCAACAATCTGGGCCACAAATTCCCTGGCCAAGGTTCCAAAGGCAAAGTCTATGCATATGTTTTTACACATCCGAGCATAGAACAGTTTGTCAAGAATAAACCATTCAACGACTCAAGAACCTCCCTGATTCCGTAGCATTGTATTTGGCTTCCAAATCCAAAAGAGGCATCTCAACGTAGACGTCATCTTTTTTCTGCCTGTTTTTCCTTGTTTCAGACAAGCTTAAGTTGCATGGAACAGTAGACATCAACACATGAAGAACACCAAGGTTTCTATACATATATACTGCCAAGACTCGATTGGACAGTTCCTTGGACCTCCATCCCTCTCCTAGGAAGACCAAAAGACCGACTTGGAAATTGCTGGGATGCATTGGATCAACAATGGTATTGCAGCTGAATCGCATCTCATCAGCAAGCAGGAACTCCTTTAAAAGGTCGAACCTCAAACCACTAAAACACAGAAGCTCATCAACATCAAGATATGCAAGTGAGAATTTGATTATTTCGCATAACTTCGAAACATCATTGAGACCAAAACTTTTTCGAGTGGTTCCCTGCAGCAGCAGTGAATTTCTCCATCAGCTCTGGCGTAAGGTCTGAGCACACGGAGGCATAGGATGACGTTCCCAGTTTCAAAATGAATATATCTTGGATAAACATTAAAATGCACTGTACATGTTGGGCAGTATGGCGAAATAGGAGTCGCAAGTCCATGGTTTCATGTTTCTTGATGTTTCTTGTGGACCCTAGATCAATTGGAATCTATCCCGGGCAAACTTTTCATTTAGAGAAATCAGGCCTCCCCGGCTGAATCTCCGGTCCATGGCAGCATATAGGCATCGTCTCTCCTGCAAGTTTCAAGCAGTACCATTTTGATTGACATTCCAATTGTTCATGTGTTTGATGATGTTTCATGATTCATGGTTGGGGCCCAAGTTGAAATTTTAGATAGAGTTTCCAGCGATCCAATTCCCACTGAATCTAAACACCCAAAAACAAGGGTCCATCCTTTTGAAGGGGGGCTATTGTTTTTTGAAACACAAACTCTAGCTTCTCCTGAACATCAATTTGGCTCGGCGCAGACAAGCCCTTAACCATCTCCTTTTGTTCATCGGTAAGGTTTCTCACCTTATATATCCATGAAATTGCCAACAGTTTCTCAAACCCAAAACCGATCTCAGGATTGGAAAGCCAAGCTGCACGACGAAGCCGACCAGCGTCGTCACGAACGGCCAGGCCTTTCACGACTCCGTCCTGGGCAAAATGGGGAGGCTACTTTGAGAGGGGGCAGAGTCATTGTCGAAAAGGAAATTCAGGTGTAAGATGGGCACGCTTCCAACTGATGTACTGGTGTTCGATCTCTTCCTAAGTAACTTTTTGGAAATGCAGGTTGAAGCAAAATAGATTCAAAAGAAGTGAAGAAACTACGAACCATCTATCTTTCCAAGATTCACCTGTGCTAGCATCTTTGCATCATGGCCTGCATGTTGTTGGGTCAGAAATCATTTCCCAAAATGGAACAATGAAAAGCATATACAGTGAGAGTCCAAGAAGACTAGGCCTTCCTTCGCATTCTCTTTTTTCTTTGCCTCACCTTCATCACTCCTGTCTTGTTTGCTTCTGTCGCGTCCTTTGCCTTTGCCTTTGTCTTTTGCAGTCTTGCTCGTTGTTCCACTTGGCTTTTCCTGAGCAGTCCACGTATCGAGAAGGGTTTGTTGGCTTTTTCCTTGAACTGGTGCCTCAACTAGTTTTGGTCTAGGCAAAGGCCTTGGGGTTTTAATGACATGTTTGAGGTCATCCAGTCTTGACTGCACCAGCTTTCCCCTCTCAGCCTTCATCGCTCCTTTCAATGCCCTTCTCTCTTCTGCATCTTCAGGGTAATCTTCATTTTCCTCCTCTTGTTCTTCATCATCATCTTCTGCCGCTGTATCTCTCTTCTTTCCTCCTCCCTTAGCCTTTGCTTTAGCCTTCGCCTTCGCTGCAGATCTCTTTGGAGCCTCCTCCTCTTGTTCATCCTCTTGTTCTTCATCATCATCATCTTCTGCTGTATCTCTCTTCTTTCCTCCTCCCTTGGCCTTTGCTTTAGCCTTCGCCTTCGCCTTCGCTGCAGTTCTCTTTGGAGTCTCCTCCTCGGGTGCCTCCTCTTGTTCTTCATCATCATCATCTTCTTCTGTATCTTTCTTCTTTCCTCCTCCCTTGTCTGCCTTTCTTTTCTTCTTTGATTTCACCTCCTCCTCTTCTGCGTCATCGCCATCTTTTCCTGCATGGTGTGGCTTCCTGCCACGTCCTTTTCTTTTCGTCGGGCTGATCTTGTTCTCCTCACCATCACCTGGTCGTCCTGCATCTTGAACAATCCCAGTCTTTCTGGCCTTCTGTGTTTCTTCAGTAACTTCAAGACCAGTACCATTGTTCACGTATTCCCGTGTTCTTTTCGTAGACAAAGCTTCTGTTTCAGCAGGTGGGTTCCCTTTCCCTGGCGGTGGTATCTTCCTTGGTGGTGCTTCAGGTTCACTACATGATTCTTCTCGACCATTCTCCAAACCATTCTTTGAAAATCCTTTTCCCTTTCCTTTTGCTTTGCCAGCAATGATAGCCAAAACTTCTCCCTTGCTTTTTCCCTTCATCCACCCTTTGGATGGATTGGATGGCAAGGCTGGTACGGCATCTTCTGTTGGCGGACTCTTGGACGAAAGCCTTCGCAGAGTTTGTCTCGGCGGTGTTTCATAGCTTTGCTCAGGATCCTTATCTTTCCTTAAGTTCCACTTTTGAAGCAAGATGAATCAAATGATGGAGTGGTTGCATCTTAAGTTATGTGCATCCTTTCTAGAAGAAAGCCCGATTTTCATATATATAATATATACTTATTATTTGTGTCTATAATCACTTAACATGTATACCTTAAAGATCTAAATTATAGCCAGGAAGCATCCCAAGATCCAAAAAGAGACCTGAAATCAGGGAAAGTGAATTTCACGAAATTTCACGTTTTGTGATATATATGAACGATTCATATAGATCAGTTCACGAAATTTCACGATTTCCAGATTTACCTTTTTTCCCAGAAAACTCGACAATCCACCCAAACAGATGTAAAAGAGTACAAATTTCATGAATTTCATGAAATTCATGAAGTAATTTAGCATAGGAATTTTCATGAAATTCATGGAATTTCATGAAATTTCATGAATTTCACGAAATTTCTCGGACTACCCCTAGATTCCTCTAAATTTGTCCTTTTATTTCATGAATTTCATGAAATTTCATGAAATTTCATGAAAATTATCAGAAATTCATGAAATTCAGTATAGTTTAATAGGAATTTTCATGAAATTCATGAAATTACCTGGGATACCCCCTAGATTCCTCGAAATATTTCATGAATTTCATGAAATTTCATGAATTTCATGAATTTCACCCAATATGTCCCAAATGGTTGGTTTTTTGACAAAACGTACTGTGTTTCCATCAACTCGGCCAGTTTGTAACGTCATAAGTGTTTTCCCACGTTTTGTCATAAATTTCATGTTCTGATACCAGGTGGTTCCCCAAAAACCTGTGATTTCATGGTCGGGAAAGTCAACAGGTCAACACATTTCAGAATCCATGTCATATATATATATATTAAAGGTGGATTTCATGATCTTGGTGATATATAGCATATTGGTCTTCAAGTGAAACCATCCAAGGCTATCATTTTGCAGCTGGGGCACACAGTGAGAATCCCAAAACGGCGTCTTGACGTTCAAATCGCAGGCAGTCGGGTGGCTGACCATATACCGCATATGTTCTAGAAGCTGCATATACAGAACTACATATACAAATCTATTTTACACAGGTTCCTATGAAAAAACATGATAGAACAATGATGTACAATTATATACCTTGCACATCCACAACATTTATTCCAAGCAATCTGAAGACTCTGAAGATTGATTGTTTTCAACTCCCAGCCATTTCAAGCCGTCCAAACACTCATGATATATGTGGCACTGGTGTTTTCACCAATCAGCCTAGCAATTGCTCCAGGCCACTATCCGAGGAATCATCATCTATATTCTCAAAACGCAGGCCAGCATCAGGAACAACTGCGGGCGTGTTGGTCTTCCTTGGGTGGACAGCTGTAACATCAACTTGACTTCTTTTCAAGTAGACATCAGTTTTTGAAGTTGTTTTCAAATGTTTTTTGGATTTAAGACATGAATGGTACAGGAAGATTCATCCACAGGACTCGGAAGCCAAGTTTCACATGTTCGCTCAACAAAGTTCCCACCTGCAGTCACATGAGATACAGACTTACAACATATATATGTATATATATTTAGGTCTCAAATGTCCAAGACAAAAAAACTGAACACATAATACCACATCAGTTGCCGCCTTTAACCCCAACTGTATGGGGTACTCTGCCGATTGGGTAAGGTGTGGCCCTCCTTGAATTTTGTGGTTTCCTTGACGGTCTTGATAATGCCGAACAAGTTTCAAGTTTAGCGATGATTTGAGCCTCGCAAGTCTTTCCCTGGCAACATGAGCCACATCTACAGGCAATGACCAGGAACAAGAAACTACCAATGATACTTGTTGATGGAAAAAATCATGCGCCACTTGGGGGGGCGGGCCTTTGTAAGGGATCAATCACAGTGCCCAACTTCACGAGATAAGGCGCTGTGGTGTAGATCGTCACCCTCTTCCTTAAGTATCACAAATCTAAAAATGATATGACAAAGTTCAGGGCAGTTTCAAAGCCCGTGAAAGATTCATGGATTGAACCATCCCCTTAATTGCACACCACCAGTATTTCCTCATTATATCCCAGAAGGTTCGAGGAATGAATTATTGAAACTTGTTTTTGTCCCAAGGTTTACCCATGATTTTCGCCAAGTCTCTCGCTCTTTGCTCCGTAGGCTCCAAGTGGGATGCTCACTGAAAAGCATTTGTGGCGCTTCAGCATGGCCTTTCCAGTTCGAGAGCAATGACTCTTGGCGTGACGTTATATGGTAAAAACCTTAAAAGGAAAGTATGAATTCATATGGCCTCCATAGGACGATATGTCCACAGCAATGTGCTCATGGGATTTTCAATCGCATAGTGCACCCCTCGTTTGAAGAGGTACTCACACCTCAATTTGGAAAAATGATCTAGGCTAGAGGGGTGAACGGGGATGACAGCAGCACCACAAAACAGCTATAAGCCAAGAAACACATAGATGATTCTGCGGATAAGTTTGTTCGCTCGGCGAACTTTGCGATGCTTCTTGGATCCTACAAAACATATGACAAGGATATACTGCATGTATGAACATCTATGAACATCAAGACTAGACTACATTGATTTTGATCAACATTAACCTTGCTCGCTAACCAAACTCCTGGCCTCTCGCCCGGGTATAGGTTCGACCTGTAGATCCGCGTGAAAGATATATCCACGTCGAACATGGTGGGGCCGCCCACCATAGGCAACCCTTCTTTAAGGACCTCACCTTAGTTTTGGAGGATGTCAATCAATAAATTCAGAATATATAGGGTAGCAAGTTGGACAACCATCATGATTTCTTGACTGGAAATCCCAGTCAATTGAGAGCCATATCGCACCATCATTTGACATCCAGATTGCAGACCATCCATCAAACAATTTCTAGAATACAGAAATGTTTCTAGTCGTTTTTCCTGCAACCCAGGGACACCCTGAAGACACGCCAAAAATCCAAAAGCAGTGAGGAGATCCATGAAGCGATGGTACTTCACCTAGGGCAGTTTAGGACTTGAAATATCAGTGAAAGATCAAGGACTAATGTGAAACATCCAAACCAGAAACAAGATGAATCCTCTAGCGTGCTGGCAAACGACATCCCGGCGCGCTGCGTTCAAGTGGAACAATCTCACTCCTGCAGTGAGATTTCCTTCTCCAGCACACTCTTCTTGGAAGTGCGTCCCATCTTGATCGCACACTTCCCCGAACGATCGGAGTAGGACAGTTAGCACAACTGCTAACTCTTTAAACTTCATCCTCCCAAACAAGACTACGGGTACCTTGAAAGCAAATAAAGGCTGCACTACATTGAATTTTGAATTTCGTTACCATTTTGAAAACCATTGGTCATGAAAGCAAGCAAACCGAAACTCAAGAATGAACCACTTGCAAGCATGGTGCAAGAGGCGGGGGCACCTATATACCCAGCAATCGATAGCGACATATGACCTGCATGCAGGCCGCTAGCAAATGGAAAGCCAGAACTGTAGCATTTGAGGTTTCTGTGAAAGTAGATGGCCCAAACAAAAACTGGTTTATGCATGATCCCTTCAGTAAACCATATTGGGAATTGAGCCATCTACTTTACAGAGGCCTTTATTGTTTGGTTGCCGTATCAAAAAAACCCAGTCATCCTTGCAAAACAATTCCCACAAACTCGAAATTCTATCTAACCCATGGCGCTGGTCTTGGGTCAAGTCGTATTGCTTTGCAACATTGGTGGCCGATCATGTAAGCTACTTCCCCACAAACAATCGGGTCAGGAATGTGTGCCTAGATCCGAAAACAAAGTTCCTACACAACAAGATTGGTAAAGATCAAAAACCTCCTTTTCAAATTGGTTATGACTCACTCTATCACACCAACCCATTCCAAACCTAAATGATTATAGCAGCACTGTTGACTGCCAAAATGATCACAGAAAAGGCCACCAGTAATCCCACGCGTAAACCGTATACAGGTGATCGCACCTGCACAGTATCAAACCCATATGCAGCCATGAAACTTCAACATGATATAACCTGTTGGGGCCATTTGTTTTGAACTAATGTATTAATCACTAGAGATCAAAAACTGGAAATCCATCCCATGGCCACATATCCAAAACCCAAAAAATCTAATACCTTCGACGCTTCCTCTCAGATTCACTCATCTTGCCAACGATTGCATCCCTTTCCCGGGAATTCCGCCACATCTGAAGGGCTTCCTTGTGGCTCGCCCCCTGGTTTTTGACCCTGGTCAAAAACTTTGACATCGCATCCTGCAAAGGGCCTGAGTCATGTGCCTTTTTCTTCGTGTCAGTCTTCTTTTCCTTTTGAGTCTTTTTGGCTTTCACCTTACTCTTACTGTCTTGACTCTCACCAGTAGTCTTTGAAGCAGTCTGAGAAGATGTTTTCAACTCCTTTTCTAATCTCTTTGCAGCAGCTAACTGACTCTTTTTGTATGGTTCTGGTGCTTTGGGTGGGCTTGGCAATTCTACAGCAAACCTGTCAGAAAACCGACCCTTCGGAGTGACCAGAGGTGCTGGTGGGCTGGCAGAGCAAGCCCTCCCAGCATGCGCCCCCCTCTCCCAATCAGCTACGCTGGCAGCATAGGAACGGTCATCTTCCACTTGCTCCTGGGCGAAAGGCTCCATATAGAAGATTAACAATTGGTCACTTCACAAATCAAAATTTGTCACCCCTTCATGTCATTGACAACTGCATGCGCCCAGTCCCAACAAACATGAACCAGTCCTCCTTGATCTTCACATCCATGTCTTGGCGCTCACTTTGATCCTGGAGCAAAGCTGGCAGTCCAAAAGCCAACCCCCTGAATTGGAAGGACGAAAGGACATGTCAAGAATAGAGTAGAGCCCAAGTTGAACTTCAACTATGCAGAACTTGTCCCTGTAGGATCCCTAAAGAAACTGCAATTTCCGAAGCTTCTATATATATAAAAACGACCCAACTACTCCCCTTCTCCAATCCTCAAAGAGCCATGATGAGATCTCTTGCCACTCATCAGCATCAACGATGCCTTCCGCAATGAGCATATTCATAAAAGTTTTCACTGCCTTCTGCTGGTCGGGGCTCATGCTGAAGTACTCCTGGGAATGCAGTGGCCCCACATGAAAACTGGATGAAGGAACAAAGATGCTGTCCTTTGTGGCAGCTTGCGTCCAGCCGCATGAGGTACCGGTAACCTCATAATGCAAGGTGCAAATATAAAAACCAGTCTAGGATAGTGAAACATTTGTCAAAACAGAGCCCCTGGCTTGTTGGCTCCTTTTTGGATTGATCAAGTTGCAATTCGGCTCCCAAGCCTGTCAGGCCATAGCATGTTGTACTGTACATATCCTAGCTTTGGAAATTGCTTCTTGGTTTGCCCTCACCTTTTCGCCATTTTGGTCTTCCCAAGAAGGCGCCTAAATGCACCACAACATGACGAACACAAAGCAAACAAAAATGAAATGCACCTACGATAAGAAATTGAGGGCCCTGCCACTTCCATGGTAGCATCACCAGACTCGCCCTGCTGAGATTTGACAACCAAACATGCACCAATAATGATTTCTTCCAAAAATTGCCAAGGCCATGGCATTCCAGTACTCCCAGTCTTTGTTGATTTTCTCCAACATTGCCTGGCCAATGATGCAAAAATTATGGTATCAGTACCAGGTAGTCCCCCTTTAGATTATCACTCGTTTGAGATTCACACCGGACCAAGGCGATGAGAAGCCCAATCACTCACCTGCCATGAACCCGTAAGAACAGAAACCCAGTATGTGATCAAACAAAGCCTATAGACTAAAACTAAAACTATTGAAAAAGCCTTCTCTCCATGATGTTCTTCTTCTTCGTCTTCTTCAGGAATTGGGTCCTTTGCAGCACTGACCGTTACCAAAAAACAAGTACACAATACAAACCAGAATGGAATTCGAAGACACTAGCCAGGACCCACATTCGTCCAAGAAAGTTGCAAGTTTTGCCTTATATACCTTCACAAATCACAGAAGCAAAAGTTTAAACCATTTACCTCACACAGCGATCACAAATTGAGATCACGCCTCCTCTGTTGATGGTTCATGTTCCCGTTCGTCCTAAAGCATGACCAAGGCATCGCTTGTCATGAAACCACACAATGAAATCTAGCTAGCAATGTCAATCTCCTCCCCAGGCTCTTCATATTCCATAGGGGCCTGCAGAACGAAACAATGGCAGCAAGACAACCTGCGAAAGAAATTTTGGAGCCTCTGCATTTTCATCAGCTGTATCATCCCACGGATCCTGCTTGGACAAAACGATGACACTCCAGACCAATAAACCCTAGCAAACCAAAAAAAAAGCGTTCGTCCTCCCACCCACATGGACCGCAAGCACTGTCCTAATCCATGAGCAATAGATTTTTTTTTTTGGCGAAAGCAACTTCATTACTACTGACTACTATGAATGATGAAAGATATCTCAGGAGAGGGCAAACTCATAGTGTCCGCCCTGGGCTGACACAATCTAGGCCATGAAAAGGAACATGTATATGTATAAATATATATATATATATTTATATTCAGAGAAAGAGAGGTTGCACAATCATGAGCGGTTTGAAAGTTTGAACTTGAAGGCCTCCTCACCGGCATCCACTTTCATATCCTAATTTTTTTGCCAACAGCCATCGATCCACATCCCACCCAACTCAGGAAAGCAAATGAGATGCTGACCCATGGCTGCGTCTCAAGCTGGTCCATTTGGGCTGAATCCTGGAATGAAGCAGGACAGGGCGACTATAGGGAAATTAGGGCATGCAAACAAATAGACTATATTTTTAACATGCCAGTCCTCCTGCTTCAGCTCCTTCAGGGATTTCAGGGTAGATGTTTTGAGCCAGTACACTGTTGGATAAAGGCCTATACAAGGGAAACTAAAGACTCTTGAAATCAAAGTTTAAACAAACCCCACCCCTCCTTCATCCGTTTTGCTGCTCGGATTAACTTCCCAAGACGTTTTGCTTGTGCTGAAACAAAGGCACCGAAGGATTGTTTGGGGTCCAAGGGCACTGGGCCAAGCTTGCGGATAAGCCGCCGAACAACTATTTTTAATAGTGGTTTTGTAAAAACGCGTCCTCGAAACTTGCAGGTCCAGTTGAAACATGCCCGTACTGCGGTCCGTTTCAAGGAGCCAGTTGGAAACAATTGGCCTGTCATTTGTATTTGTTCCTGGTCCAACTTGTCGGCTAAAATATTTACCACCTGTCCAGCTTTAAAGCTTCTAATCGCTTTTTGTTTGGCTGCGTTGCCTTCCCCCCATGGCAACCTAATTGCACGAACTGGGCTCCTCATGACCACGATGAAGAAGAAGCTGAACTAACTAAAGGCTTTTGAACCACAAAGATCATAAACAAGAAAAAAGATCAGAATTATGCAGTGTCCTTTCAAATCACTGTTGGGGAAAAGATTGGAAAAACTGCCTTCGCATCCCATCCCAGGACATGCCTTCATGCAGCTGACCAGCATGAGATCCAAGCATGCTGCATGACAGCAAGAGGTGGGGGTAACTCCATGTTTCCATCGCATTTGACGTTAGCTGTGGGTGAACTGGAAATCTGTTTTGGAAGTATCAAAACGTGATTCCAAACCAAAACCCACTTTGAAAGTTAGCTAGCATCATCATGCAAGCAGTTCAGGAAGAAACAAAAACATTTTGGAAGCAAGTAGTTTCAAAATCATTTGGACTATTGAATGTTTTTACTGTTGGTTATGTAGGACCGTGGTTTTTCGGTCACTGCTGAGTTGCGTGAACCAAGGCGAGCATGAGCGGCAAATTGCCATGAGTGAAAAGAGTGACATATCGAATTGCATTTGTTCAAAAACATCACTATGAAAAATGTATATGCAGGAAAAAATGTTTGGAATGAGATACACAATGCTATAGCTACACAGAAGTGTTGACACAAAGGGGGCACAACACAGCCGCAGGGCGCCGTTTCACCATGACTATTGCAAATTGTCGAGGCATAAAATACGCTACAGCTCTTGGAGATACCCACCTGCAGTCCCAAATTACAATTAAAGGATATGGTGGTTTGAGATCGTCCTAGACACGTTTTTTTATTTAAGAGTCATTCCAATTTGGACAGCATGGCGGGAAACACTCCCACTGTAAAAAGGTCCCCCAAATCCAAAGTGGAAAGAAACAAATGTTCTTTCACATCAAAATAGCCACTTCATTGTATACATTTTGCAGATCTAGTGATCTAGTCGGCATTTTTCTCAGGATGATTCTTTTCAAATTCATCCCGTTCCATCTCCGAATCATCCTTGTAATTCTCAGAACCCGTCAGGGAAAGAAAGTCACAACGGCAATCTTTGCTGACTCTGTATAAAGACACCCGGTCACTCTCACTAAGCCAAGGTTGCAAGTAGACAAAGTAGCAACATGCACATGCCCTTTCGTTTGCCACTCCTTCTAGAAAGGCTAAGATAGAAGCTTTGCTCTCCCGTGGTTTGCTTCGCACCGGCATGGCTGAAACCGTATTGGGTCAACGTTATTTGGGAGCTCTGAGATCCTTAAAAATATATCGGTATAATGCATTTTGATGCATTTAAACATCACGATCAAAAACATGAACAAAAGAAATGCCAATCACCACATATAGTCATGTCCACCCACGTCATTCCCCTAAACTTAATATATTTTGGGAATGAACACGTACCACAAACGACCTCGCCCAAAAAACGCAGTTCGGAAGGGATTCCAAAAAAAAACGCTGTTGCGATTCGGCCAGATATATGCATGCACACGATATCTATTAAGGAACCAAGGCCCCAAAAAAAATATGTATATATATATGTTTTGTATAGACTAGTGTGAATATTTTCACAGCACAAAGCAATATATGGAAGCCTAGCTTGGGCAGCCATGTATTGCACACCTTTCGGCTCAAGCCGCAAATTTTGGCTCAAGATTTCAGCTCAAGATATCGCTTTTGGCAGATATATATATATATATATATGCAGTGCATGAGCTAGCACCTGCGCGACAAAGTGTCATGTTTTTCGATCTAGTGCAGCATGAGCTCGACAGCGCGCACAAGATTACCACAATTTCTTGGGACCCATGCACTGCTCAGCTGACATGCATGTTTGAAAATCAGAGCAATGTCGATCGAAGCAGGCCTTAAGAATCATTCTTGTGGCCTAAGTCTCTCGCTGCAGATACACATGCAACATCGCGATCAATGTCGGTGTCCATGTACACATGATTCAACTCTCGTTATTGGCAGACTAGTCTCTTTGCTGGAGATTTCTGCATGCAGCGCTTGCTGGCAAGGATGCACCTTATCGCTATACCGCTCAGCCGATCGCGGCTGCTTAAGGCGCGGGTGCGTGCGAAGGTCGCTAACACCGTCTAGGTGCTGCGGACCGTAGTACTGCAACAACTACAATGGTCAACCCATTGTAGCTTGTCCTGCAGCGTACGCGGGAGCCTGCATGAGCCAAGGTGGCCTTCGCAAAGGCTCCACAAAGGATCCATCCGCCAAGCACATCCGGTGCATGGCAGCGAACGTGTTTTCTGCAAAAGTGCGGAGATTTAATTTTAAAGCTCAAAAAGAATCGTGTTTTAAATCCATTTGTCAATGGTCGCTGTTTCTGCATGGCAGCGACATGCACATGTTTCTACTCTAGAGGCGACCTTAAGAAAACTCAGAAGAGACGTGTTTTGCATGCGTTTGTCAATGGTCGCTGTTTCTGCAAAGCAGCGCGACATGCACATGCGTTTTCCATGGTCGCTCTTTCTGCAAAGCAGCGACCTCCTTGAAAACTCGCAAGGTATGTGTTTTGCATGCGTTTGTCAATGGTCGCTGTTTCTGCAAAGCAGCGACATGCACATGCGTTTTCCATGGTCGCTCTTTCTGCAAAGCAGCGACCTCCTTGAAAACTCGCAAGGTACGTGTTTTGCATGCGTTTGTCAATGGTCGCTGTTTCTGCAAAGAAGCGACCTCATTCAAAACTCAGAAGAGACGTGTTTTGCGTGCTTTAATGGCACCGATCGTGTTCAGAGGTCGCTGCTAATTTTTGCAAGAGCACCCAAGGTACACAAAATTTTAAAATCACAGCACCAAGTTGGTTACAGAATTGTTTGGCCATGTGGAAATATACTAGGCTTGCCTAGCCATGGTACATTTGCGCACAAAGATCATTCTTAGCCAAACTAGATAACTTTTTGTGTCCATGCAACTAAGAAAGCACCTGTGAAATGCTCCCTGCAAGGATCAAAATCAAAACTTGAACTTTTTTGGTTGAATATTCAAATGATCAATGAAAAACATTGATTTATAAGGTCTTTCAATTTCACGATTTATATGGTCAGTTGACCTGTGCTGGCAGCCCATGGCAGCATACTGAACCCACATATATAGAAAATATACAACTATGTAATATCGCTTTTAAAAAATATATGTATGATATATCCCGGATATCTTCTATTGTACAATAGACGGGATACATAAGATATAAAAATATCACCGGATACACAAAACATGTCAGACATACGAGTATGTCATGCATTCATATCGACTATGCACATGTCTGTCTCTCAGTGCTCTTGCAGACGTGTCTCTCAGTACTGTTGCTTGGAAATGCAGACAAGACAGTACTCTTGCAAATGCTAATGCATGCAAAATGCAAGCAAGCCCTCAGTCAGTACTCTTGCTAATGCATGCAAACTTGCAACATGTCTCCCTCTCAGTACTGTTGCTCGGAAATGCAGGCAAGCTAGTGCAAAAGGTCTGCTTCTCAGTGCAGTTGCAAATGCACAGAGCGCAGTGTTTTTGGTAAACATGCCAAACAAGCCAGCAACACCTGTCATTTCAATATTCAGATCAAAGTGGCTCATAGCAGCGCACTGCCGAACTGAAATGCGTGGCTCGTAGCAGCGCACGCACGAAACTCATTTCAATCACAATGTGTTGTATTTTTTCTTTCTTTGTGACGATGGACAAAGAAATCCCACCGTGGAAGAATAGAATAAGAAATTCGACCGTCACCAGATCGAATGAGATAGATCGATGGAAGATCAGAATTGAAGAAGAGATGGACGAAATAAACGTACACACACGTTCGTATCTATTCAACGTAGATATGATATAAACTAGAAACGTCTTTACGCGTAGTGTGTACACATGCAAATATCATATAAATCAATCTCTGGCGCCTTGGTAAAGCAGCCCATAGCGGCATACCCCACCCCCGCACTTCCTGCTGTTCCAATATATCTCCGTTCTTTGCGCTCAACTTTTCAGTTGTCCTCTTTCTTTGCAACGATGGAAGAAGAGATCCCACCGTGGAAGGATAGAAGAAGAAATTCGACCGTCACCAGATCGAATGAGATAGATCGATGGAAGATCAGAATGGAAGAAGAGATGGACGAAATAAACGTATATACACGTACGAATATATGCAACGTAAAAATGATATATACTACGAACGTCTTTACGCGTAGTATGTACAAATGCACATATCATATAAACCAATGTCTGGTGCCTTGGTAGAGCAGCCCATAGCGGCATACCCCACCCCCACACATCCTGCTGTTCGAATTTATCTCCGTTCTTTGCGCTCATCTTTTCGGTTGTCCTCTTGCTTTGGAACGATGGAAAAAGAGATCCCACCGTGGAAGGATAGAAGAAGAAATTCGACCGTGACCTGATCGAATGAGATAGATCGATGGAAGATCAGAATTGAAGAAGAGCTGGAAGAAATATGCACACATATTTGTACAACGTAAATGAGATATAGTACCAACGTCTTTACACGTATATGTACAACGTAAATGTGATATAGTACCAAAGTCTTTACACATATCTTTACATACGCATACGTACGTATCTATACATGTATACACCTATTTTACGCACACATCGCAAACGACACAGCAACAGAACGCAACGCACAACCAGCACCCACGAGAACGCCACAGCCGGACAGCACGCGCAAGAACACAACCCGTCATGCAAACAGCACCAAACAACAACGGATCGCAACGCGCGACCAAACCTAAACGTAACAGAAAACCACGCTAGTCCTATACGGACGTAACAGAAATTGACGGGACAGCACATGCAACTACGACATGTCATTCACAAAGAACAAAACAGCAACAGGACAAAACACGACCAGACCTCACGGTACAAAGCCGGAAACAGCAGCATGCAACAACAACAACAACAACAACAACAACAACAACAACACTAATACTAAAACAAGCTCGCCAGCCTTGGTAGAGCAGCCCATAGCAGCATACTGAACCCACGGTGCTTGGTTATCTTTTTCAGTGAATATATATACATACATAGAATATGTAAAACTATCAAACATCGCTATATATATATATTTACATAAGATATAAAAATATCACCGGATACACATAACATGTAAGACATACGAGTATGTCATGCTTTCATATCGGCTGTGCAAATTTCTGTCTCTCAGTGCTCTTGCAAAGGCTAATGCATGCAAACTTGAAACATGTCTGTCTCTCAGTACTGTTGCTTGGAAATGCAGGCAAGCCCTCCGTCAGTACTCTTGCAAATGCTAATGCAAAATGCAAGCAAGCCCTCAGTCAGTACTCTTGCAAATGCTAATGCATGCAAACTTGCAACATGTTTCTCTCTCAGTACGGTTGCCTGGAAATGCAGGCAAGCTAGTGCAAAATGTCTGATTCTCAGTGCTGTTGCAAATGCAAAGAGTGCAGTGGTTTTGGTAAACATGCCAAACAAGCCAGCAAAACCTGTCATTTCAATATTCAGATCACAGTGGCTCATAGCAGCGCACTGCCGAACTGAAATTCAGATCGCAGTGGCTCATAGCAGCGCACTGCCGAACTGAAATGCGTGGCTCGTAGCAGCGCACGCACGAAACTCATTTCAATCACAATGTGTTGTATTTTTTCTTTCTTTGTGACGATGGACAAAGAAATCCCACCGTGGAAGAATAGAATAAGAAATTCGACCGTCACCAGATCGAATGAGATAGATCGATGGAAGATCAGAATTGAAGAAGAGATGGACGAAATAAACGTACACACACGTTCGTATCTATTCAACGTAGATATGATATAAACTAGAAACGTCTTTACGCGTAGTGTGTACACATGCAAATATCATATAAATCAATCTCTGGCGCCTTGGTAAAGCAGCCCATAGCGGCATACCCCACCCCCGCACTTCCTGCTGTTCCAATATATCTCCGTTCTTTGCGCTCAACTTTTCAGTTGTCCTCTTTCTTTGCAACGATGGAAGAAGAGATCCCACCGTGGAAGGATAGAAGAAGAAATTCGACCGTCACCAGATCGAATGAGATAGATCGATGAAGATCAGAATTGAAGAAGAGATGGACGAAATAAACGTATATACACGTACGTATATATGCAACATAGACATGATATATACTACGAACGTCTTTACGCGTAGTATGTACAAATGCAAATATTATATAAACCAAATGCAAGGAGCAACTCAGAGCATCGCTTCGCGACGCCGTCCACAGCGACACGCTTCGCATGTAAACTTACAACAAAATAGAACCAACAGGCCTCCCCGATTGTCCTCATCTGTATTACGGTTGGCCCCAAAGAAGTCCGGTTGACATCTAGGCTCACGGCCTGGAGCGGTCAACTAGATCTTCCCCACGCCCCCACATTAACGCATCGTGGGGCATGTCATCGCCATGACAAGGACAGCATCTGCACCCGCCCAGCAGTGCGCACCCTGGGCTCACGACCCAAGTGTGTGGGTGGATGCTACATCAACATTCCGACAACAAAGTACAACAAGATGACAAGCAAATTTCAGACACTCCAGCACCAACCGAAACGCTAGGACAGGATGCACAGCGCAACTAGCACCCGCAGAAAGGCTGAGACAGCACAACACGTGCAACTACGAGAGGACATTTACGAACCACGACGCAGCAACAGGACGGAACGCGCAACCAGTACCCGCGGGAACGCCAAAGCCGGCCAGCACGCGCAAGAACAACCCGTCATGCAAACAGCACCGTACAACAACGAATCGAAACGCGCGATCAAACCCCATGTAACAGAAGCCACGATAATCCTATACGGACGTAACAGAAAATGACGGGACAGTCATGCAACAGGACATGTCATTTACAAAGAACAAAACAGCAACACGACGTAAAACGCGACCACACCTCACGGTACAAAGCCGGAAAGAGCAGCATGCAACAACAACAACAACAACAACAGCAGCAACAACAGCAACAACAACACCAGCAACAACAACACCAGCAACAACAACAACAACAACAACAACAACAACAACAACACTACTGACTAAAACAAGCTTGCCAGCTAATATGAACCAACAGTAAAGCGACAACAGCAACAGTGCAAT
>OMLO01000145.1_pt1 | contig 36686 bp, 17 predicted proteins | sample 1674811 | NCBI WGS metagenome assembly OMLO01 (sample SAMN06265003, study PRJEB25207) | coral metagenome | isolation source: Coral host | place: Mexico:La Bocana,Puerto Morelos, Mexico | collected 2008-11-13
AGTAGAAAAAAATCATTCACCATTTTCGCTTAATTTCGTTTACGGGCCTCAATCGTCACACAGAGACCAATGATAATGATTGCAAACTTAAAAAAAAAGCATCCGCGTTAAGGCCTCTAGGCCTCTTGTTTGTTTTGAAATTAATAATATCGGATTTTGTTTCTCACGAAACTGATTTTATCACCCAGTAATACTGTCGTAACAAGATCCACACCAAGAGAACATGAGGGGACCCTCAGTTCTCTTGCCCACAGTCATTGTTACGATTGGAGTTTTCCGAAAGTCTGGTAATTGCTCCATGTTCACTTTTCAGAATGTTCAATAAACACCTTAGTTGTTCCTCAGTCGTCAACAGAGTACAACTTTTCCAGTCCGTATTACCCTTATGGTTATCACAGAAACAAGACTTGTGGATGGTACATCACGGCACCAGAGAATCACGTTGTTAAACTTTATTTTTTGCCTAAGTTAAACGACTGGAATACTTTAAAACAAAGCGTGCAGATTTATGACGTCGAGGACTCGGATCTCACGGCCATCGGCCTGGAGTACTGGATAATATATTCCAAGTTTCGTTTCGTCTACGTTGTGTTCAAGAGCGATGCCAAAGCGGATGGAGATGTGCAACAGGGAATATTTGTCATATATTCGGCTATCAAGACAGGTAAAGGTCTTAGAAATGAGGGCGTAGGAGAGCAATGTGGACAGCAGTGCGTGTGGTAGGGTATGGGGGGTAGAAAGTGGGATAATAGGGCGGGAAATTGGAGATCAGTGTCCAAAAAGGAAGGAGAGAGGCGGGGATACGGAAAGAAAGTTGCTGGATATGCGGTGGGACAGAGAAGGAGGATACAGGGTCTGAAAGTGGGAGAATAAAAAGAGGAAGTGGAATAGAGACAGGAACTCAGGGAGGGGTGGGGAGTGAGAAAATACGCTTAAACGCCGCAGCATCAACTAAATGTTCCAAATGCTGTTATTATAGGAATACTTTGTGAATCGGAAGGAAGTTCTTTCTCTGTTTCAACCTAGATTCTAAACCCTCAGTTTCCATTGACTTTGATATTTGGCCCCTGGGCTTCAATCAATCAATGAACAGTTTATTAATGTCAGAACATGGGACGGGGTTGCCTCCATATTCGAGCCAGAGGCTCTTAAATAGCGCCACTTCTCAACCAATTGAAGCCTCATGCTCGCCGTCTAACGGTTGATTATGATTTGTTTGCAGTACGTGCTTGTTCCTTCGCCAACTCTTATGACGAGAACATGAATATTGAGCTTCGAAATGCCTCGGGAGTGATCAAAACCCCATGGTATCCACATAGCTTTCCTGACGAGTTAGTAAACAGGTGTCATTGGAAGATAATTGCACCAAAGCGGAAAGTTGTGCGAATAGAGTTCTTGTCTTTTCGAGTATGGTACATCTACGTAGAAATCGCAGATAGAATAAACGCATTGTATCCTCGGATTGTGAAATTCTCCGGGAAACTGCCATCGTTCAATTTCTACTCGACGGGACACGAGCTTAGCATAATGGTTAAAGGATATAGAGGCAATAACGGTGCAGGGTTCATTGCAAACTATTCATCGATTCCTGCAGGTGAGAAATGATTATATATTTTAGTAGACATATTTATTTAGTTTCTAAAATAATTTGGAGTATATTTTATGCCAGTATTGCACAAATTTGCACTGAGTAATGAAGAGAAAATCATATAGCTTAATTGACACACTGCACACTCCAAACAGAAGCTGATCATTGTGTTCAAGGGATATTATACTACAGATACTGTTATTTTAATAAACAAATAGATTGCTTTTTGCCTTACAATCCAAGTTCGAATTTATACTAGAAGTGCAAATGGTAATGACTATTACCGAAGTTTATCAGGTGAGAATACGTTAGGAGTTCAAGCGGTTTCCAACAGTAATCCGAACCATTCCGAAGAAAATCGCAACGTTATCGAGAAAGCGCTTTGAACATGAACGTTGCTAGTTCGGTTAGCACGTTTATGCCCCTGCTTTTCTCTAGATTGATCAACACTTAGCTTCTCTTGCGTTTCGCCCTATGTTCATGTTAATGAGAATTAGGAAAATTAACATCTAACTGGGTGATTTTGTCTTGATGTACAAATCAATCAATCAATGAACCAGTCAATTAATCAATCAACCAACCAACCAACCAATCAATCAATCAATCAACCAATCAGTCAATTAATCAATCAACCAACCAATCAATCAATCATTCAATCAATCAATCTGTTTGTGAATGGTACTGAAACGGAAACGGTACTCGACCAAAACACTTCTAAATCGGTAAAATGGTTAACACTAAACGGCACAAAACTCTCTGAAAGGCACAACAACTGCTCACTCGAGAACTGTCTTTTAATGTTTTCGTGCGCGCGCGCGCGTTATTCGGGCATCACGCCACTTATTCGGAACTATCCGTCTTTGACACCTGACAAGCTTCGAATTGATGGCACTTTTAAGCAACAAATGGCCTTTTTTGGCCATTTTCGTCCCAATTTTATGCCAATCCTTATGAAAAGTGCTTTCTAGCATGGGCAGTTGCCGTTTCCTTCGGTTTGAAGACGTTTTCTAGCATTTTGATGTCGGGCATGCGCACAATTCCAATTTTACGCGAGAAACTCCACCGTCTCTGGCTCTTCGAGGAAGGAAGGAAGGAAGGAAAGAAGGGAGGAGGCAGGGAGGGATTTTTTTGTTCTTACCACATTTTGACGTCATCTGTGATCTATTACTGAACAGACGCACGACAACATGGTATCTATTTGTTAATCACAACAATTACAATTTTGCTCAAATCTGATGGATGCATAACCTGCTCTATTTTGCATTAATTAATCTGCAAAGTTTTAATCGCACAGTGTAATGGGACAGTTACATGAGCCAATCATTTTAAGTCCTTTCAACTAAATTCACCAATCACAAAGTTGATTACAGACACTATAGTAACCAATTCAATTGGTGACTTTTCCAGCTATTATCCGTATTTTTAATTATCGCATTCAAAAATGACTAATAAAAGCTATTTTTTAAATTAAACTTCACTTTTTGGGAGACTGTAATGGTTATGATTAATTGGCAACAGGACATCGAGCTTCGCGGTCGTCCAATTTTGTTAATAACTCGTATGGTTATAGACAGAATTGAACTCCACTCAGTCCCATTACCATTATTAATTTACTAATATAATAAATTAATAGCAGCTCATCTGTTTTTCTGACGAAAAAATTATACTTATTTATGATAAGAAGAGCGATCAGCCTTTACAGCCATCATCCACCAGTGAAACTATGCAAGAGATAGGAAGGTTCAGAAATTCGACTGAGATCACAAATTACATGTGTGATTAATTGCCATATTGAGTGTCAAGGAAAGTATTTGAAAGTCATATAAAAGCTGCGAAATCCACTGGTTTGACTCTGCTTTGACCAAACTGTTGTATCTTTTTTATGCTTCAGTTTCATCAGGAACTTGCAACCTAAAAAATGGCTCCACAGTGTACCTGACAGGTGAAGGAAGAACCTTTTCAACTCCTAGATATCCACTAAACCCAGGCAAAGGAACCTGTAGCTGGAACATTACTGTACCTCCTGGGGAATTTGTAAAAGTCACATTTTGGGAAATGGTCGGACACGATGTTCAAAACTATGCCGCAGTCTATGACGTGACAACTCCAATTGGCGCCGATTAGGAAAGTATGCGCGGAACTACCGCAAGAATGAATTCTATTCGATAGGAAATAGTTTGCTTGTAGTGCTTACATCGCTGTATCTAGTGTATCCAGGAGGCTTCTTTGCATCTTACGAGACTCTTAAAGCTCTGCCCGCGAAATACTCTTGTTCTAAACCCAGTCCGTATTGGTGGTCTAAAAACGTGGTCACTCTATACGGTCCTCAGGGTGAATTTGCAAGTTTTGGGTATCCTCTTCCTTATCCAAATGATGTCGAGTGTTCATGGAAAATTGAAGCACGCGCAGGATATGTCATCCAACTGACCTTTCATTCATTTCATGTAGGACATGAGTCCGGATATTGTTGGTCCAATGACGATTATATTGAGATTTATGCAAACTACTATGGATTCAGAACTGGAACTTTCTGTGGCCCTTCGCTTCCTCCGGTTATTCAATCAAATATTTCAAGTATTCACGTGTATTTTCAAACTGACAGCTCAGGACGATACCCAGGATTTTATGCAAGCTACAAAATGCTTCCTGACCGTAAGTAAATTAAACGACTTATTATGTCCCTCTCTCTCATTTTCTACCCATTTCTTTTTCTCTTCGTCCCTCCCCTCCCTCCCGGCCTTATTCCCCCTAGACCCTCTCTCCATTTCTCCCTTCCTAGTCTCATCCTTCCCGTTCTTCCTTCCTCCCTTCCTTTCTTTCCTTTTTCCTTCCCCCTTCCTTTCTTTCTTCTTCCCTCCCTCAACTAACAGAAAAGGTTAGTGTTTTATTTATCTCCAATCTCCTAGTTATTAGGTATAGTTCTCTCTGTATATTTTTAGCTTCCATGGGACCGTGCAAAGATCCAGGGCGAGACAATATTATTCCCATGACTGGAGAAACAGGAAAACTTTTCTCGCCGCAATATCCACGCAGCTTTGCCGGTAGCATTCAATGCACCTGGGTGATAACAGCCCCTGAGGGACAGTTTGTGAAGCTAAAAATAAAGACCTTGTACTTGGGCGGTTACTGTAGTGACTCCGCTCTTTATATTCGGGATGGTCAGAATTCATCCAGCGATTTGCTTAACAAGTACTGCAAAGATGAAGGATTTCAGTCCTTCCAGACGTCCGTGTTTTCCAGCGGTCGCCACCTTAGGGTTCAGTTCCGGTCTTGGAAATACTTTCATACGAGTTATGTGTCAAAGTTCAACGCTGTTTTTGAAGTGGTAAAACAAGGTAAGATTCCATTATTAACGCGATAAAATTTAGGCCGCGGGTATCTCTTATATTAAGTCCTGAATGAGAAAAATGTATGTAATAGCTCGGGATTATGAAATTTAAAAGAAGCCTACCTGAAAAAATATCCTGCCTAAGCCCCACCCTAAGTTTTAAACCTATCTTTCATCATGTACGCTAAATTATTTCGCTAATAACCACATCCAAAATAAGCTCACGAACTCATAAGATCATACATTAAAATTATATTTAGTGACTATTATTCTTTGATAGATTAGATATCAGTAGATATTGCACGTTAAATGACCGTTATTACTTTTTATTAACCTTGGATAGGATAGCGAGAATTATCAAGACCGCTAAGGTTTGTTTTGCAAGCGAATGTGAACAATTTTGTTGCTTTTGAAGACATGATTGATTGATTATTGCGGTTATACACACAACTTAAGCAGTTTTGAAATTGAAGCTTGAACGGGATTGAAAACCATGGCCTCTGCTATACCGGTGCAGTGCTCTATCAACTGCGCTATCAAGCCAACTGGAAGCTGGTTACTCTGTAAGTTCGTAATTTACCCATAGATGGTACAGTGAATACAAGTGAATACACCGTATAGGAAATATCTCAGTTGATGAAGCACTTCTCTGATATCGCAGAGGTCACTGGTTGGAATCCAGTTCGAGCTTGCATTTTTTTCAGGGTTTATTTTCACAACTGCTTTAAAAGCTGCGCGTATGACTGTGATGATCAATCGGTAACGCAGGGGTCACGGGTTTGAATCCCGTTAAAGCGTGCATTTTAAGTTGTGTGTAACTGCGATGATCAATGGTAATGGTAATGAATTTATATAGCGCATCAATCATGTCTTCATATCTTTCCTTGCGGTTCAAATATATTATATTTCATATATTAACTTATGTTAGTTTTGCTATCGTTGCTTTTCTTTCTTATTTTCTGAGCGAACGGTCTTTTTCAAGAGACTATAGTTTCTTGTCTTAATAATTAACTATTATTGGACAAAGATGAGTGAGATATCGTGATTTGTCAGCGGCGACAGATCAATGACTTGCAAAAGCCGAAGGCTAAGGCAAACCATTGATCTGCGAGACCGTGACAAATCACGGTATTTTGGGATAACCGAGTTCAATGATTGTTTTATCATTCGATCACCAAGTTTGTTATCATATTATAATCACTCTATGACAGCTTAGTGAAGCGATCTGTCTTTTCTTTAACAAAACGTGGTTGAAACTACGCATGAGCAGAATATTATTTGCAGCAAAATACATTTAGAGCGTACTACGCATGAGCAAACCATTATTTGTAGGCAGTTATTTGCAGGTCACGTGGTGGGTTCTCGGCCAATGAAAAGGAAGAAAAAAAAACATCCAAATAGAATAAGCTAGCATCGCATGCACAACTCCCCTGGTAAATTGTCCTAGCATCCACAGGCACAACTGTTGTCTTCAGCCTCTCCCCAGGGTCATCTTTACTTTTCAAAATGAACGGTCAGTCGCAATTTTGAAAACTGTGGAAAAGAGGAAACGCTGTGTGGGGACGAGGTGGCTATGGTATGTGCACAAGGCGTCATGTGACAGACATCATTTCTTAGCCATTGTAGACCCTGCTTATCGCATAACGGTTTGCTGATGTCCACCGTTGTTCTCTTAAGTGAATAATCCATACCCAAATGTAATGCACAATCGACTCAGATTTGTCAGTACTCTTTTGTTATTAATTAATTTATTTGGTGTTGTTTTCAGTACCAGCTCCCTATTCTTGTACAGAGAAAAACCAGAATACGTATTTGAAGTCGACATCTGGCAGCCTGGCAAGCTACAACTATCCCCTGCCTTATGATGATCATGAATATGCTAGCTGTAGTTGGCAATTCAAAATGGATTCTGATTACAAAATAAAGCTGTGGTTTGATTTCTTTAATGTGCCCTGCAAAGATGGTCATGTACGCTTGCCTAATAAAAGGTATTGCGGTTCGGAGAAGCCTCCTTCCATTACTTTAAAGAACAGTGATACAGTTTCCTTCAGTTCCCGTGGGCTTGATCAGCGCATGGGCTTCAAGGCAAGCTATGAAGCAGGTAAAAACTGATTCTGTCTGTCTGTTGGTCAGCCTCCAGGTCTTTCTGTCTTTCTGTCTGTCTGTGTGTCTGTCTATCTATTTCCGCCTGTCTGTCTACCTGCCTTTCTGTTTGTCTATCTATTCCTCTGCCTGCCTGCCTGTCTGTCTGTCTGCTACTTACAGTGTCCGGCCCTAAAACGCACAGCTGTCCCCAGCTGTCCCCAGTCTTCTCCCTTTAAATGAACGTAAACGCTCACAAAACAACATAACTCTTGGTAGAGATGGAAAAGGAAAGGGGTAGCCCCGAAAGTCAGTAATTACATATGTGAACTCATACTTGGAAATAAAAATACGGAGGTATTTATCCCTTGGCAGGGTTTACTCAAATTGCCGAGTGTTGTTGCTGTCGCTATGGACATTCATCTACGCGCTTTGTTACATAAATGAATAGGTGTACCCTCAGTACTCTCATTGATGTAAAATGCTTTTCTCAAGGGAACGGTCAAATGTTCTTTGTTCTTGCATTAACTAACACTTTTTTCATTGATGTAGGGAGTGGGCGAGATACAGCCTAAAATAAATTATATTTTTATTTTAATTTCATAGCTGTTTAAGTTGTGTATATAATTGTGATCGAACGAGTCATGTTATATTCGCTTATTTCTAGTTCATTCATTGTTTTGTTTGAGTTGACGCGAAAGTATTTCATGTTCATGTGAAAATTGCTCTAATATTAAAGAATCTTCTAATGGTAATGTATTCACCTCTTTACAGAGAAAGTTTTAAGTCAACGGAAGAATGGGAAGATTGTGGGCATTTCAGTTGGCATCCTTTCAGTATTATGTGTGGCTATTTTGGTCGGCTACAAGCGCTGGAAGAAAAAGAATCGTGTGCCGCACTGTGCTGTTGCAGTGCATAACCTGACAAACGACGTGGTAACTGAGCAGCAACAAGACACCGCTCTTTAGCTTTGAAACGGGTCTAATTTGGCAGTTTTTCGTGGACACGTGGCTCTCTCACTGTAACCTCACCAACAGAATGCAATTAACCAGAAATGAAGACTCACGGTGACTAGGTGATAAATTAATAAAATTAATAAGATGTTATTAAGCTTTTTCAAAGGTTTTTCAGTCTGTTCAGTGAAACTGTACAACACAATACAGTCTTTTATTTTACCTTGGACCTACGCTTAACTCTATGGTTACTTTACAGATATGGCGCGAAAAATAGACAATTAATTACACAAACAAGATAGGAAATAAATAAAATTAAATGTTTAAAAAATTAAATAATTCGTATAGCTTGAATATGAGACCATTTCTTCTGACTGCCGTCTTGTTTTTGGATTGAATTATTTATAGGCGAGCAATTATCAATACTGTGCATAATTCTAAGGTCTAAATAATCGTATCATGTTTTCGTGCAATGTTACTATACAGTAACTCAGTTGATATGATGCAGGGGTGCAGTATTGATTTTACTCTCCTGGGGCCCTTGGTTCAAATCAGGCAAAGAGTATTCTTTCCCTTCTTTTATTTTCCCTTTTATTTTGCTGAGGATAAACAGCGTTTGGTTATATCGCCTCTCAAAACACTACCGCACTTTGCAAATCACTCAACGCGAGGACGTTACAAATAATCGTTTGGAAATTTTTATCTTACAAACGGCATAAGGAGAGTAAAATGGATTGGTGCTGATTACAGCATCAAATGGTACGTTATTAAACCAGTGATCCCATACAAAGAAACCTCTCTCGCTTAACTTTGTTTGTCTGGCGCAGTATCTAATCTTCTTATTCTATGCAGCCAGTGAGAAGGGGAATCGCTCCAGCCTCCCAGTTTTATGAATTTTTAAACATACCGATCATCCTCTAACCTGCACGGTCTGATGAGAGGCCTCGTGCGTGTTCGTTCTATCTTAGAAGCTTGTACTTAAAGAGATACGAATTCAACATAACATCTGCAAGGGAAAGACAGTAATTTACCATACACCTGTACAGTTGTTCAAATAAATAAATAAAAGAATTAAAAATAAAAAAAACTGAAAAAAAAACATACCGACCATCCTCTAACGTACAGAGCTTGACTTCAAATAAACGTCAATGCAATCTTAGTTTTGTCAGGGAAGGATATCAGCGATGCGCCAATATTTGTCAAAATCGAATGCGCACTGACAGTCAAGTTTTGACATGTACACCCACAGTTGTTTAATGAAAATTGCTGTGCACAGTAATGGAATCATGAAATATGCAGATTAGCCTAGCCTCCTGGAGGTCAAGTGATAAATAAATTAGGGCCTCAACACACAACAAGATCGATCTAGATGCCGGTCTAGATTGGAAACTCTAGACCGCTGTCATATCGATTTCAGCCAATCAAATTCGTGAATTCGGTAGTTTCCAGTCCTTGTGAGACACAGCATCTAATAACATTATATATTATATCTTGAGTGCCTTTGCTGCGAGATTTTATTGCTATCTATAACATAAAATCATAGTTAGTAGAATTCCCCTCTACTAACTATGATAAAATAATTTGTATTTGTATTTGAAAAATAATTTGTGTTTGTATTTGTCTGTCTCCGCCAGAAGAGAATCAATTACATAGAGATTAAATTTGGCAAGGTATCCATCTTTTGTTGATAACTCAATAAAAGACTGTCTGCTTTGTTATCTTAATGGCCACTCTAACGGCTCGCTGATCTCTAGTCTCTAGAGTTCCTCATTTCTTTGACATGATAAACTTCTAGCTAGTGGCTGAAAAGCTAACGTACGCGTTTAGCACAGAAGTCTGTGTGTAGCCGCCCAAACCTCTGAAGGAAACAAAAGACAACCGTACATAAGCACTTAAGGACGAGAATGCATTCATACCAAGCTAGTAGCAGATCGGAAAGTTTTAGTCAAAAACAGGTTTCTACATTCAGTCTCATATCAGCATTACGAGGAGTGGCAGTGATGAGGAAAAAATGGTTTTCTTGTAGCAGAAAAACTTACGTTATTTTAGTCATTTTTCCTTAAGCGTCATTGAGCTTGGTAATGTACTATTACAGATACTCACAGTATCCCACTCAATCTCGTCCTCAGGATTTTTCAACCGAATACATGAACACCAGAAATGCCCTGAGGACCAGGTTGTTCCATCCTTAACACAGTTTTGATCATGATCATTACTTCTCGTTTCAACATAGGTTTACTGACTTGGCGAACGTAATGATGTAAATTTAGCTCTGAAGGTTTTTCGTCATGGTCCTAAGACGTTTTTCCATTGGAAGCAGTCTTTCAATTAGTTCAAGTTATGTTTGATCGATAGAAAATTAAGGCTGGCAACACATGTAAATACTGGGCCTTCACCCAACCTTCAAAAGGTTATGAGAAAATAAAAATAAGTCTGAACTGAATTTTTAATCAACTAGAGAAAAGCTAGAAAATGGGCTGGTGTACCAACTGAACTGTTGATTGTTTGTAAAGTTAAAAAGAGTAAAAGAAATTTAAGTGAAGTTTCCCTTAAACAAGTGGCTCAAAACAGTCGCCGTCAATCCCGGTTCCAACAGCATAAACCAGCTACGCGTATTGCTTCCCTTCCCCTCTCCCCACCGGGTGGTATGCTAGTCCAATGCAGATTTTCTTTGGTCATGTCAACCTAAAAGTATGCTTGTACTCACTTATGGGAAGTAAGAAGTAGAGTGAGAGTTAAGTGTCTTCCCAATAACGTAAGTCAGCCGTGATCTCTACCAACGCTTGGGCCACCGTGAACATTAGGTGACTGTCTGTCAAGTATTACAGGACTGCCACTGAATCAGAGATCGAAACAATATGACAATTCTGAATCACTTCTATATATGACATGAATGGGAGTCACGTGGCTCGCATTTGAGTTATCAGCACTTAAACGTAAATTCAAGGGTGTGTTTTATAGGATATACCGCTTCTATGACGGACTGATGTCTCGAGGTAGAAGTTTTATTTGACTAAATTTTGTTCACCAATACCTGTACATTTGCTTAATTTTAATTACACAGGTTTCTATTATCAGTTCAATTTATAGCGATCAAGTGGTCGGATTGAATGGTTTTATTCACAGACTCCAACCAAACGGACCCAAGAAAAAAATGGATCAAAAGTGAAGTGTGAGATTTAGGTTTTCCTAAGCAGCGGTTACTCTATGTAACGTTCTTGCTAACTACGCTTACCGAGGTCCACTGGGACATCTGGTATTTTCGCGCGCGCGTAAGGTTTAATATGCTAATAAGACTACTAGTTAAAAATTCGGTGGCAACTGTCAAACTAACGTTTTTCGAGTTTTATTAGAGGTAGTCGTTGTCGCGGTTCTTGTAGATCATCGCCTACCAGAGGTCAATCATTCATTTCGGGAAAAATGCTGTAAGTTTGTGTTCTTTGTGGTTAGTTCTCTCCGTCTCATGTTGTAAATAATTGTTTATTTTTGTTTTGTTTTCAGTTAAACTCGTTGTTGTGAATAAATTTAAAGGTTTATTTTTTAAAACGATGTTTGGAGTCCGTCCCATCGAGATTGGCTTGACGATATGATGGTAACACTCTACAGACTATCTCCTTGTGACTGCGTCTTTATACCACACCAGGTCATCTAACGGTTGTTCTTACTTTTATTAATATTCACAATATTTACCTGCACTTTTGCTGTTTTTCGCTGCAAAATAAAGCACTCGAGGCCTTCCCTAACCCTGTAATACAGTACGCACACTCGCTACTTTCAATTGTACCAAGCGCACGAATCGTGTTGCTTAGCAACATCAATCAAGTAATCCGCTACCAATAAGATCAAAGCAGAGATGGGAATCTTATCAACAAATTCCCTCATTCCCTGGAGGAACCTGCGGTTGTACCTTACTTGTTTATGACATGTAGTCCTCATCAGTCATGCACGAGCATGTCAGTGTTAAAACGTTCATGTAAAATAATTGAGGTTTCACAATTCATAATTATGGCTCTCTTTTAACTTTCCTATAGCTGCCCGCAATTTCTCGGATCAACTCTTTACTCCGCAACAGGCGCAAGATTTTCCCGCGGAAAAGTGCCGTGCGATTGCGATTGTTTCCTTACATTTTTGTTACACGAAGTCCCTAACTCTTGCTCTGAAAATGATTGCTTGTGCATGTCTGTTCTTTCCACCACTGGAGCAAACTGAAGATCTATGTGTTCCTCTTGTGTAGACGATGCGCCACTAGGGCAGTTCTGTTCATTTGCATGGTTTGGACATTCAGCTAGGGTAGTGTTCTCTTCGTCACAATTTCTTCTCTTTCTTTTCAAGTAAAGAGTTAATAATAGCAAGATCATCATTAAACCAACAATGATGGACACACCAGCAATAACTAGTACTATTGGTGGAGAATCTGCGATGGAAACGAAATAAAGATAAATAATTAACGATAACTTTAAACCTTCACAGGAACCACAAACCGACTCTTTAAAAAGGTTGGCACCTCTCTCCTAACTGATGCTGATTAGTTCCAGGACCCCCTGAAACTAAACGCTACTACTAGTAGCAAGCCGGTAAGTGCCGTTCGTATAGTATAATAGTCTGTCTAAGGGTAGTTCTAAATAGAACACGCATCTTTTATTTGACTCTAAACCTGACTTCCGCTTAGGTTGTCGAAGCGTCAGTCACCAACGACAGTTCTTTTCACAGCCACCTTCATCCAACAGACGTTCAAACTATACAAACCACTGATCTGGCTCCTGGGTTTAAACCATTTGCTATGTACCCTTTAATAGAAAGTTTAATATTAACGGAGAGAAGACAAGATCCGATAACCAAGAGAGTTACCTCTTCTAGCGCGATTTAATGAATCTATTTATAGTATGCGTTCAAGAAGATGCCGAGAATCCGACTTGGTTAAACTCAACGTCATAAATGTTAATGTTTTCTCAAAAACTAGATTCAAAGTGAAATAGACGTGGACAAGAAAAAATGAGGGGACAGAGAGGGAGACTCCCAGTCCAGCCCTTGGGATATGTCATGTCCACGAAAGTTATTGTTAGAAGAGCGGAAGTCTTCGTTCTAGCGGAGTGTCCCCTCATTTTCTCTCGACGTGGATCAGGGTAAAAATATTGCTTTCTGATGTAAACTTGAACGTCAAAGATATAGCTCTTAAACTTTGCCATAACATCTTATTCAGATTTATTAAAACAAAACAGTACTTCTACAGAAAATCTGTGAATCGTTTATGTACCCTTAACACGTGATATCAACCACCTCACCTCTCATAGCTCTGTAAGTCGCTTTGAACTTCACTGACCTATATCGACTTGCTTTGAAGCTCACCCGCATTTGGCTTCCAATAGTGGAAATCTTTTCAGGTCTTGCGTGACCACAGAACAATCCAAGCCGCTGACTGTCACGGTGCTCGCCCTCACGCACTTCTAGATAACTTGCGTCCTCTTTCGTAGAGCATGGCCGCGAGTTTCCAAAGTCGAAGAAAATAAATTCCAGGTCAATAGAGTATGTTCTTGCCACGTAGATATACCACGTGCACTGAATATCTCCAGTAAAGAAACCCGGGTAGCCAGGACTTGTGAGCTCGCCCTTCTGGTCATTCATCTCAATTTTACTGTTTTGACCCGTTGTGTTATTTTGTGAACAATTTCCAGTGGCTCTTTTCACTGTCAACATCAAATAAATGTAGACAATGTATGAAAGTGGGTCACTTCACAAGTGAAGATAGTGATGTGAGCAGAGAACAAACAAATGGCATTGCGGATTACGAAGAATGACATTACATAGGATGCTGAAAGAGTACGTCATCTATCGCTGTATTTTATATAACAAAAAAAAAAAATAAACAATAAGAGTTTTTAATTTGGGGGGCAGCTGGAATATCAGTTGTCTGTTGAATTTTTTGCAATTTCTCATCTATCAATTAAAATTTCAGCCCATTTGTAATCTATCAGTAGATTTTATCAGCTATCAATTAAAACACCCGTCAAATATTTGACCGATTTTCCTTTATCTCTTAAATCTCATCCACACCCTTTTATTATAGGTTGCTGTATCCTATCTGATGATTTTTTCTAGAAGAATTCCCAAGTAAAGGAGAACTCGTATTTGTTTTTAAAACAGGAATGCCATTCATTTGAGACAGTTATTTTCAATTATCGAGATTAATCGGTCAAAACCGAAATAAAAGACAGAAGAAGTCAGGTCAATTATTCAAAGGATGTTTAATTTATTTTTATTTTATTATAACTTTTTAAGGTCAAGCATTTAACGAAAAAATGATAATATTGTTTCCGCAAGAGTCGCCGACAAATGTCAGATAATCGGCTTTGCGGTTCCTCGTTTTCTTTTTCCAACTTAACTGAATCGTCGGTTTACATGTCTTACTCTGATCACACGAAATTCCTTTTTTAATCTTATTTCTCATCATAGCATCATAGCAGACAGAAGTAGGCTGGTGATGAAATTAGGAAATTCATCATGTCAGCCAAATTAAGGAATAAGAATTTTGCCAACTTTGAAGTCAATAGGCTACAAATCGCTTGAAAATTTCGAACATTATTTTCTTCCAGTTTGAAGGTGGAGAAGAGAACTGATGGACTACCTACAGTTTTGGGTTATTTTGAGAAAATAAAAAATATATTGTGTTTATCAGCAAAAACGACTTATGTTAGTCTGTTAATGTTCGAACAGACCATTCACTGGAATGAGTAACATATTCCCCTTGCTGACTGCCGCACAATCCATTTATTGCGAGTTCTGAGATTTTCTTGGCACACCATTCTTGTGTAATTAAATGATTTGATGATTTTCTTTATTATATTCCATCTCCTTTCTCCTTAATTAGAGACCTTAGTTAATCCTAAATAAATGAATACATTTTATTTAAATCATATATTTTTCTTCCGATAAAATGCAACGTTAAACGAATGTATTTTGAGGTCGAGGCATTTCCTTTGTCGATTACCGACAAAAATCCTCACGGCGCCAAACAGCCGCAAACATGAGTGGAGGAACCTCATTTTAGATTGAATGTACACGATTTATTTCGTCAGAACAGTGAAACTCAATCAGTGAACATGTGAAATTCATTTATAGGCCATTTAAGAACAGACTTAAAGACGGCAGCTTACTCCGCTTGTCGCACTAGCCATGTCCATGAAAAGAGATTCCCATTACTGTTTTGAATCATGACAATTACTAAGATTTTAAATACGCCAGGATTTGTGTTAAACGAAAAGCTTTGGAGGTCTTCGTGAAAGATAAATACAGTGCTTCTCTGGGAGATGGCGTTTTGACGCAAATGAAACAAAAATATAGAGGGAAATGCTGAGAGCATTTTAGCAACGGTAAACGAGATAACTTTTGTCACATTCACATTCAAATAGCACCAGAGTAAGTTTTAATTTGCTTAAATCCTGTCTATAATAATCTGATATCACGTTCTTGGTCGAACAGTCAAATTTCAGTCTTTTTGCCAAGAGATAAATCCTAATTTCCTTATTTTATGCAGTGAGTAGAACGTATTTATCCCTTGATTCCTCATCACCTAGGCGAAAAAAAGCCCGGGAAACAGGAAAACGTTATTATTTCCTGTTTCTATCTGTTTGAAACACTCACAGACCGCAAATGATTCTCTCAAAGAAAGAAAAGCGTGGGAAATAGCGATTCATTTGAAACTGACCTAAGTGGTCCCGATGTTGAAAACTTTCCAGCTGATAACAATGTTTATATTAATGCTGAGTAGTTCTTGAACTGATCTTTTTCAGTCAAATGTGTCCCAGCACTCGGAGATTTCTCAGTTGAGTCTGTGTAAAGCCGTACCTAACAGAGCTCATTGTATTGCTGTAATTTTAAAACCATTGTTTGCGTACGAAATTCCAAAAGCGTTAACTGCGGCTATGGAGCCTATGGTGTTGTCAAAAGCGTGCTTGTTCGAAACAAAGAAACGGAGTTTCAGTTTAATTAATGACTGATGCGTCATAACTCCAATAAATTCAACTGATTTATAATTTTGTGACCTCTTAGAAATCTGTTCGCCGCGTTACAATCTACAGTGTGTTATCTATGTGCAGGAGCTCGTAGATTATGATAACCTGTAGAACTCGAAGAAGCATACCTGTCAAAGCGAAATCACTATTTGATTTAGTTTTTACTTACTCAAGCTGATCACGGCAACAATGAGAAGAAAATGAGCATCCATGTTTGGAGATTCGGCGATTCGTGGGGAACTCGACGCTTATTGACTCCTTGAAAACCATCTGGCCATAAGATATTCTGCTTCCACAGACTTCATGACGCAGAGAAGGTCACAGGAACTCGATCTCTACGATTAAACTGAAAAATAACTTCTTTCACCTATGCAAACAAATTAGGCAGATTGTTTCTAGAGACCACCACAGGGCCACGGGACGAAATTTAAAATTCTAATTGTCCTCAAGTTGACAGCGACGTCATGGCGTCATATAATGCGACTCTCGTGCTTACAGGATTTTAGCGGATGAGGCGAAATGCACACCTTACCTCAATCACCAACTAGCAGCGATCAAGTGCTTTTTCTTTTTTTCTTTTTACACGTTTGACAGGGTGACCATCAACAAGTTGACAGGGCTTGTATTGCCAAAAATAGCACGCTTTTTAACCTCAATTAAGAATCAAGTCCTTTATTGTATTTTTAATATACTTTTGCTTATCTCGGACCTCCGGTAGTCGTTTTGCAAATTTTGTCATCGCGAGTTTGCCATTAAGCTGTTTGTTATTGTTGTTATTTTTTAAAAAAAGATTATTTGATTCGATATCGAAGACGACGAAAAGTCGAACTTCAAAGCTGCCGAGAAGATTTAACGAAGCTTCTTTTCTTTCTTAATTCAAACTGGAAAAGATTGTTTAGTCTTTCTCGGAGATTAAGGGAATGCAATATTTTCACTTTATCTATTTTAAGCGGGGCTGACTGCAAAGAACTCGTTCTCGAGCTTTTATCGAAGATTGTGAATTGTTGACCGGGACTGGTGACAATTTTTGGAATTAGGAATTTAGGTTGGTCGTAGATTTTACGGACTTCAGAATAAACAGACCTGTTTTGCAGCATTTTTAAAATACGGTGCAGTGCATTGTTGGAAACTCTGAGTTCGTTCTAAAGAGAGAAATAAAGAGTTTGTTCAGAGCAAAAAGAGTGCGGTCAGATTTGTGCCAAAAAAGGAAGATTTTTAAGAGGAATACGAAGAGTTTTAAAATCGGTTCCATTCAAACGCAAGTTGATAGTCACATTTTCGCACGTTACAGAGAACCTTATGGTTAGATCTAATCAAAAACATATTAAGAATGACGCAACAGTCAGCTAGTAATAAAGATGCGCGTGGTTTGATTAATGCTGTATGTGCACGGAATTGAACGCCTGGAGACCGGATATATATCCCGATTGGGTTCTAGCCCAGAGAGTTCCCAGTTATTAAAGCTTTCTTTAAGTGTAAACTTTAAAAGTACCTCTACGACCTATTTTTCCATTTAGGTTAACAGAGTATTCACCCAAAAAATGTCCCGAAGGATAGAAATTTCACGTAGATTTTTTATGATCTTTATACGAATTCTACTGATCAATTAAGTTCTCTTTCGTTTTCCTACATGTACTGGAACCTCGATTTTATGATCCGCTATATAACGAAGTCTTCGATAAAACGAACGATATTCCTGGTCCCTGTAATAGCAAAATATATGAAAAAAAACCTCGATACATCAAAACTTCGTTATAGTCAACATATTGCCCTTTGTTAAATCGAGGTTCTACAGTACAATTCAGTTGCTAGGAAACATGACGTAATACTGATGATGCCCTTTGGCAAAATTTGGATATACGGACTTCCATTGTCTTTTGCTCGACTTTCTCGAGCTTTTCTTAGTCTCGCCACAATATTAAATATATATACAAATACGTCAGATATTATATGCGAAACAGAAGAAGAAACAAACCTTCTTTTAATGCTAAGTTCTAAAACAAACAACAATTCTCAAAACTTTGTCTGCAATCTTTGTTTACAATATAGTGCTCCAAGTTACTACCACCTGGATTTAAAGCCCGGGCTATGCATTCTGTTCTTCTTCTTCTTCTTCTTTTCCTTCTTCTTCTTCTCAGACATCGATTGAATATTCACAAAATCGTTTCGTGACTTTTAATTGCCCTTTCAGTGGCGTCTCATCCCTTTATAATCCGCAGATGTTGACCGCAAAGCTCCTCTGGGGCAGTACTCCCCAAAAATACCTTTGGTAGTATATGTCACCCAACGGCGTTGGGATTTGAGACTTCTGGGAGCAAGAATGGGGTATTCAAATAGGCCTCGTCCGATTTACCTTTTGCTTATCGTTTTGCCAAATGAGTATTGTTTGAAAACGTTTCATAGACTTAAAAAAAAACAGTAATCAGCATGTGCGTGAATCAAACTTCCATATGATTAGTTTCAAATCGTTTTGACATAGAGGCAAAAGAATTTCGGAAATAAAGTAACAGGAACGATTTTAAACCCTCCCCATGCATAGCTCAGCGTGAAACAAATGTGTTTTACACAAAGAACTTTCTTGGAAACTCTGCTTGCTTTACCTAATTTCCATTTTCACTGTTTTTTTTGTCTACGTATCTGTCTACTGCAGTTGTATACATATGTGCTCTGGGGCTCTGGGTTTTGAAATCTAATAATAGGCTTAAAAGCTTTTGTTTTTCGTCGAAACTTGATTACCTTTTCTTTGTTTAATTTATCATAACCTTCTGCCCTTTAATCCGCTAACAGAGAAGACTGGAATACAAACACCTGTATAATTGGTGTGGCTGATTTGACATGCAAATATAGCCAGGCCTTTTCTGTTGCTACATGGTGTTTCGGTCGGCTGTGTGAAACAACATAAATGCTAAGAAAGAGCTTCCTTCTTAGAGAACAGCCACACAAAATCATGTGGTGCGACATATTTCCTGTCTAGGTCAACGAATCTAGATTTATATAGCTCCTTCCCGACAAGACAAGGTGATCGTTTTGTTGATCCTCTTTTTTCAGCAAATAATTGCTCAAGATATTAAGGTTACCATATGCGACAAATCACCTGTCAGCTGGAGTTACTACTTGGTTGATTTCAAGATGTGTGGTCGAGAGTATTGTTTGCATACCATGTCTGCAGCCGTAACCTCAATGTCTGTCAATTGAATCGGGTTTTCCAGCATGTTTGCTACTCTTCTTCTTTCCACTACGTTTCCACGGGTCAAGAGGGGTCGGCTTGGAGTCCGCCGTTTGCTGTGAATTGCATGCAAGATCTAATCCAATGAACGGAGAAAAATTTGGTCCATTCTTTTTATTGACGTGAGACAAGGCCTTCAACCCCCCCCCCCCCCCCCCCCCCCCCCTTCTCAAAGGGATTCAAGAGGACTCAGCTTCACCGTTATTTTGCCTTACGTTTGTATCTTGAAGAGTTTTCTTTTTGTACAAGAATAGGCGATACAACATTAAGTGTAATAAATTATAATTCTAACTGACTTTAGTTAATTGCTTTGCCATTGTTGTTAAAGTACCAATGCGACGCCGGGTCAGTTCACTTGAGAGTCGTGAAATCAACATCAAAGTAATAGAGCTTTCTCCACATAAAGGAACCTTCAGATGCATTTCACGACCTTAGGCATTTAAATGAGATGGCTATTGCGTCTCTATCAAGAAAGACTCGCACGTCCAGAAGTGAACAGGCGTGATTTGGCTATACATTTATTCAGCTCACTGCCTTCACAAGAAATTTAAAACTGCGACCCCAAGAAATTTAAAAGCAACTTTTTGCTTACCAAAACTGTAAAACGCCTGTTGGATCCAACGCTCGTTATTTAGATGATAGCTTAGCCGACGCCGTTTCTTCTTTGCTGCAGGTCTTAGAATAAAAAAAATAAGACGCTCAGTAAGAAATGTGCTCAATTGTACGAAAACTAATAAAAGCCATCGTCCCTGGCGCCATATTCCCGACACGTAAATATCATGATTCTTCAAATGTTTAAAACTATACTGGGCGTTTACTCGTTTACGAGTCCAGCCCCTGACGAGTGGCAATAAACCTATTTTCAGTCTGCCGGCTACTGTTGCGTCATGCATCATAATTCTGGGTCAAATCTCTGGAGGATTTAGCATGCAAGTAAAGAGCCTTTTCAAAATCGAACAGGTCTGGAATTTACATGTGTAATGTAATAATGGCTATATTTGCATCTTGAGGGTTGTTGGACGGAAAAACTCTAATAAGTCAACCAAAGGCAACCCAGTGGAACCACTGAAAGTCGCACTGAGTAATTACACGTAACTGATGCATAGCGCCGTACAACGTGCAAGAACGAGTCACGATAGGTTTTGATTTCACTTCTGATTAAATGAAAAAGTGGCGGGATTTTTTACTCGTGGTGGGTAGTTTGCACAGGTTTCTCTGCTATATTTAGAAGGTATCGTTCTTAAAGTGGGTCAATTCTAACTGATTTTTATTTCAATACGCCGAAGAAAATGGAATGTTGACACATTCTCATCGCATGCCCTTTGTTCGAAAAGAAAAAAATTAACCACCGATACAGTTGAGACTAAAGAGTGGGTTCTTAATACGAACGTAAATGTTGCCCATATCCCATTTCCCAGCCTAAATTGTGGACAATTCTCAGTCCCATTCCCATATTTTGTTTGTGACTCCAGTCCCAATGACCAAAATCCTATTGTTTCCAGAGAAAAAATAGACAAATTCCAGTTCCCATCACAGTTACCCCTTCAGACCCCTGTAAAAATACCTTTGTCCCGACCGAGACAACACCTGTGAGCAATTAGTGGCTGATCAGTGGCGCTTTGCGTTATTTACAAGGCTGAGGTTTCTCGTTTAATAAATCTAAATAAAGATATCCTCGATATGCATTGTGTGCTCTGTAACTTCTTGGCAATCCACGATAACATTACATATTTTTACGCTTTTGACTCTAAAATATATTTATTGAAAAAACCCTATCAAAAACACCTACCTCGGTTCTATTACCCACGCTGTTAAATCATTTAAACTAAAAATGGCTGGTCAGAAACACTTTTCATTCCTAATTCGATAACCCTAAATGCACTTTCTGTTTAATTTGTTTCCAGAGATATTTACTTCTACCCTGGACATAACACAAATTCCATTCATTTCTTTTACTATTTTACAATTTTATCCAAGAGCTTAGTCCTCGAAACCTCGGCGAGGCCTTAAGACTGAGGAGCTAAGCTATTTGGCGCTGTCACTATCTCATTATCCAAGGGCACCTCTCTGCGAGGTTGTTTTGGTGTTGCGGGGAATATCTTAATAGTTATTCCAGGTCGAGTTCTGTATACTTTCACGTCACCATGCGAACGAGGCTTCCATTTCTTCATTGCAACTGCTCCAAAAACTATTGCCACTAAAATGACAAGAACCACTGATATGCCCACACAAATAGAAGTGGCTGAAAAACCTGCAGATGAAAATGAAAGAAATTTAATAAATTTACCTACGGTTGCCACACACGATGTGTCTTGTCTTAAGAGGTTTTAAAGGACAGAAGGACAAAATAACCAGTGTCACCTCGCTGCCCTCCTCCTAAGCGCATTTCAATCCCCCATTGGGTATACGGTTACTGCGTCAAGACACAAACCTCGCAGTTACAATTCTATCTGTTTGAGTCTTGCCCATTATCATTTCGGCTGCTACTCGTTTATTTGATCTAATTTTTAGCCAGCTTTATTTTGGCTATCTGTTGATTGTCAATTTAAATGATTTAAAAAAACAAACTGTCGTTTAGTTATTCCAGGAGATCATATATCTATTTGAGAGCCATTAAAACTTTGGCTCTTCAGTCGGTTTTCCCTTTGGTTGTTATCAAAAAAGTACAGTTTTTCTGTTAAAGCTGTAATTTGTCCGTTTTGTTTTTTTAAATAAGGACTCTTCTATTTACTTGAAGATCTAACGGTCCATAGCTAAAAGATCAGTGATCACTCTATTGACTGACCAAGCGGACAAATCGCTCAACCATATAAGTTTGCGTGATGTGTGAGCCGAAAAAAAAATTGTTTTGAAGAAACTGTAGCATAAGAAATCAATTAGGATGGAACTTGTTGAAAAGAATTTATGTTACGTCAGAACAGGATATTGTAATTTATACCACGACATAGAAAATACAGCCAATCCGACGTAACCTTCCCCTTTTGCGGGAGATTGATTGCGTTGGCTGCTGTATCTTGTTGAGTAAAAGGAACGAGTGTGTATACCGAGATAATACAAGTGACTACTAGAACGCTTTGCCTAACTAGTACAATTTCAGGATTCAAGGTTATATAGAGCAAAGATCGAATTAAACAAGTGCAGCTTTAGTACAGTTATGTCCGTCCGAGGTCGCTAGCTTCGTAGCGTCGCTGCTTTTATTTTCAAACCCTTACCGTTTGACGTGTCATATGAGCAGTATGACATTACAAAGCCTCGTTTTTCGACGGACTCGTCTGAACTAAATTGTACCAACATATAACTCCCAGATGAAAACGTGTCAGAAGGTATGTTACTTCCGGAAAACGTTCCAAGAAGTGGACTATCAGAATATTCTCCATCTCTAACTTCAACAAAATCACCGTACTGGCATGAAGGGCCTACGGGTTGAAGGCTGAATGCGGAGAAGGAAAGTTTGATTTTGCTCTTTGGGAGAGAAATTAGCCACGTGCAGCTCATGTTAGGAGGATACGTGCCCTGAGTATCATACCCTGGACTGTAAATTGTGTCTGATGATTTGGTGAGGTAAATATTGCTGTTCCAACTCTTAGATTTGTTCCTGGAACATCTTGTTTCTGAAAAACGAAAAAAGAGAGACCAAGAGAGAGAAAAAACTGAGAAAGACTCGTCAGAAGCATCTCCTCGTAAATTGGAAATATTCCATAAGAGTGCCAAATGACTCGTTGAAACAAATACAAATTTGTAAGTGCTTGTAACGTTCTTCGCATGCCTGCAAATTAACTGTAAATATTTGGAAAATAAATTAAGTAGGAATTAACTTTGTGAACTAAAACGCTGTCTTTTATTCAAGATAGATCTTGCTGACAAAACCAATAAAATTAAAGTGACAATGACTCACCACTTTGTACAAAGAACCAGAGCTGGTTAAAGACATCTGCGAGAAAAAAATGAGGACGATTTTTTAGGTACCATTCGTATAGTCACTGTTTTAACTGACACCAGTTTACAATGGGGGATATGGAGAAATACCTCATACATTTGATTTGATAAGACCTTTCGCACTGACGTCAGTTCATTCTAGTTGCAGCCGGTTCCAATGCTAGAGTACTGTCACCCAGAGGCAGTCCGCAGGTTTCCATTTGTGCTATAGCATTATGTGCTTTTTCTTTCCTGTTTTTTTTTAATAACAATTTTTTTATGTGGTGTCACTTACACTGATATAAATTACTCACACTAAGAAAACTTCTACCGTAAATACTCGCTTCTGATTGGTTAGAAGCGGTTCAATTTATCCCAAATTGCATCGTTGGCTGAACAAATAAATTTTAATTCAGCAATGGAGCCGAATAAAACTTCCAGGTTTCCCTTCGCGAAAGAAAGAAATTATTTTACGGAGAACTTTGGCCAAACGTGTTGAGAAAACAAAGTTACAAAACTAAAACATTCAGTCACGAAAATACGTCAGATAGAAGCTTGTATTTACGGTTGCCGTATTATTAAAGGGAAATCGATCTTTTTTCTCGAAACAGTAAGGGATTAATTGTATTTGTGAACAGATCGGACTTTTTCAAATTTCTACTCGTAGCTGCGGCAGCCACTCGTGGAAATTACTAAAAAGTCCGATCTGTTTACGCGTAAAATTAATTAATCCCTTATTGTTTCTCGAACAGTATTTGAGTGCCTTTCATTACATGCAGTATTGCGCCTAATCACTCCTTAGGAAGGTAGCGTTGTTGTTAGCTTTTTTTGTAAAATTGTGATATCAAGATGACGAGTTTCAATTTCGACTGGTATTTTTATTGGTTTTTAATTTCAATTCATCTTCTTTTATATTGTGGCTGAAAAACTCACTTAGGAAGCTTCAATCGAGTTTGTATCTAAGTAAAATGTGTTAACAGCTTCTAAACGAGACCAATGTGGGTTTGGCTCAAGCTTGAACCTTGAATCCGAGGAAATAGTATTATAAAATAGACTCACAACAAATGTTATTGTCATTGTACGTGAAAAAGACATTGATGTCGAATAAACTTCTATATTATGCTCATTTTCAGACATTCGGCAGAGTCAATTTGCCATAATTTTTTTTTCTCTCAACATTACCATGAATTATCCGGGTTCAAAGACTAGCACTGAGTAGTCCAGCACGGGAAAGAAGTTGTTGATTGTGTAATCAGTCCAACCTTCCTCGACACTGTCCACGGCATTTTCCTCTACTGTCTTCCATTGAACTATTTTCATTAGTAAACCGATTCAACAAAATACTACACTTGGACTAATCGACCAGTTATTTTCAAGGCATAAGCTCCCTTCCTTCTTCCCCCGAACTCTGGGTCAAATCTCTGGAGGATTTAGCATGCAAGTAAAGAGCCTTTTCAAAATCGAACAGGTCTGGAATTTACATGTGTAATGTAATAATGGCTATATTTGCATCTTGAGGGTTGTTGGACGGAAAAACTCTAATAAGTCAACCAAAGGCAACCCAGTGGAACCACTGAAAGTCGCACTGAGTAATTACACGTAACTGATGCATAGCGCCGTACAACGTGCAAGAACGAGTCACGATAGGTTTTGATTTCACTTCTGATTAAATGAAAAAGTGGCGGGATTTTTTACTCGTGGTGGGTAGTTTGCACAGGTTTCTCTGCTATATTTAGAAGGTATCGTTCTTAAAGTGGGTCAATTCTAACTGATTTTTATTTCAATACGCCGAAGAAAATGGAATGTTGACACATTCTCATCGCATGCCCTTTGTTCGAAAAGAAAAAAATTAACCACCGATACAGTTGAGACTAAAGAGTGGGTTCTTAATACGAACGTAAATGTTGCCCATATCCCATTTCCCAGCCTAAATTGTGGACAATTCTCAGTCCCATTCCCATATTTTGTTTGTGACTCCAGTCCCAATGACCAAAATCCTATTGTTTCCAGAGAAAAAATAGACAAATTCCAGTTCCCATCACAGTTACCCCTTCAGACCCCTGTAAAAATACCTTTGTCCCGACCGAGACAACACCTGTGAGCAATTAGTGGCTGATCAGTGGCGCTTTGCGTTATTTACAAGGCTGAGGTTTCTCGTTTAATAAATCTAAATAAAGATATCCTCGATATGCATTGTGTGCTCTGTAACTTCTTGGCAATCCACGATAACATTACATATTTTTACGCTTTTGACTCTAAAATATATTTATTGAAAAAACCCTATCAAAAACACCTACCTCGGTTCTATTACCCACGCTGTTAAATCATTTAAACTAAAAATGGCTGGTCAGAAACACTTTTCATTCCTAATTCGATAACCCTAAATGCACTTTCTGTTTAATTTGTTTCCAGAGATATTTACTTCTACCCTGGACATAACACAAATTCCATTCATTTCTTTTACTATTTTACAATTTTATCCAAGAGCTTAGTCCTCGAAACCTCGGCGAGGCCTTAAGACTGAGGAGCTAAGCTATTTGGCGCTGTCACTATCTCATTATCCAAGGGCACCTCTCTGCGAGGTTGTTTTGGTGTTGCGGGGAATATCTTAATAGTTATTCCAGGTCGAGTTCTGTATACTTTCACGTCACCATGCGAACGAGGCTTCCATTTCTTCATTGCAACTGCTCCAAAAACTATTGCCACTAAAATGACAAGAACCACTGATATGCCCACACAAATAGAAGTGGCTGAAAAACCTGCAGATGAAAATGAAAGAAATTTAATAAATTTACCTACGGTTGCCACACACGATGTGTCTTGTCTTAAGAGGTTTTAAAGGACAGAAGGACAAAATAACCAGTGTCACCTCGCTGCCCTCCTCCTAAGCGCATTTCAATCCCCCATTGGGTATACGGTTACTGCGTCAAGACACAAACCTCGCAGTTACAATTCTATCTGTTTGAGTCTTGCCCATTATCATTTCGGCTGCTACTCGTTTATTTGATCTAATTTTTAGCCAGCTTTATTTTGGCTATCTGTTGATTGTCAATTTAAATGATTTAAAAAAACAAACTGTCGTTTAGTTATTCCAGGAGATCATATATCTATTTGAGAGCCATTAAAACTTTGGCTCTTCAGTCGGTTTTCCCTTTGGTTGTTATCAAAAAAGTACAGTTTTTCTGTTAAAGCTGTAATTTGTCCGTTTTGTTTTTTTAAATAAGGACTCTTCTATTTACTTGAAGATCTAACGGTCCATAGCTAAAAGATCAGTGATCACTCTATTGACTGACCAAGCGGACAAATCGCTCAACCATATAAGTTTGCGTGATGTGTGAGCCGAAAAAAAAATTGTTTTGAAGAAACTGTAGCATAAGAAATCAATTAGGATGGAACTTGTTGAAAAGAATTTATGTTACGTCAGAACAGGATATTGTAATTTATACCACGACATAGAAAATACAGCCAATCCGACGTAACCTTCCCCTTTTGCGGGAGATTGATTGCGTTGGCTGCTGTATCTTGTTGAGTAAAAGGAACGAGTGTGTATACCGAGATAATACAAGTGACTACTAGAACGCTTTGCCTAACTAGTACAATTTCAGGATTCAAGGTTATATAGAGCAAAGATCGAATTAAACAAGTGCAGCTTTAGTACAGTTATGTCCGTCCGAGGTCGCTAGCTTCGTAGCGTCGCTGCTTTTATTTTCAAACCCTTACCGTTTGACGTGTCATATGAGCAGTATGACATTACAAAGCCTCGTTTTTCGACGGACTCGTCTGAACTAAATTGTACCAACATATAACTCCCAGATGAAAACGTGTCAGAAGGTATGTTACTTCCGGAAAACGTTCCAAGAAGTGGACTATCAGAATATTCTCCATCTCTAACTTCAACAAAATCACCGTACTGGCATGAAGGGCCTACGGGTTGAAGGCTGAATGCGGAGAAGGAAAGTTTGATTTTGCTCTTTGGGAGAGAAATTAGCCACGTGCAGCTCATGTTAGGAGGATACGTGCCCTGAGTATCATACCCTGGACTGTAAATTGTGTCTGATGATTTGGTGAGGTAAATATTGCTGTTCCAACTCTTAGATTTGTTCCTGGAACATCTTGTTTCTGAAAAACGAAAAAAGAGAGACCAAGAGAGAGAAAAAACTGAGAAAGACTCGTCAGAAGCATCTCCTCGTAAATTGGAAATATTCCATAAGAGTGCCAAATGACTCGTTGAAACAAATACAAATTTGTAAGTGCTTGTAACGTTCTTCGCATGCCTGCAAATTAACTGTAAATATTTGGAAAATAAATTAAGTAGGAATTAACTTTGTGAACTAAAACGCTGTCTTTTATTCAAGATAGATCTTGCTGACAAAACCAATAAAATTAAAGTGACAATGACTCACCACTTTGTACAAAGAACCAGAGCTGGTTAAAGACATCTGCGAGAAAAAAATGAGGACGATTTTTTAGGTACCATTCGTATAGTCACTGTTTTAACTGACACCAGTTTACAATGGGGGATATGGAGAAATACCTCATACATTTGATTTGATAAGACCTTTCGCACTGACGTCAGTTCATTCTAGTTGCAGCCGGTTCCAATGCTAGAGTACTGTCACCCAGAGGCAGTCCGCAGGTTTCCATTTGTGCTATAGCATTATGTGCTTTTTCTTTCCTGTTTTTTTTTAATAACAATTTTTTTATGTGGTGTCACTTACACTGATATAAATTACTCACACTAAGAAAACTTCTACCGTAAATACTCGCTTCTGATTGGTTAGAAGCGGTTCAATTTATCCCAAATTGCATCGTTGGCTGAACAAATAAATTTTAATTCAGCAATGGAGCCGAATAAAACTTCCAGGTTTCCCTTCGCGAAAGAAAGAAATTATTTTACGGAGAACTTTGGCCAAACGTGTTGAGAAAACAAAGTTACAAAACTAAAACATTCAGTCACGAAAATACGTCAGATAGAAGCTTGTATTTACGGTTGCCGTATTATTAAAGGGAAATCGATCTTTTTTCTCGAAACAGTAAGGGATTAATTGTATTTGTGAACAGATCGGACTTTTTCAAATTTCTACTCGTAGCTGCGGCAGCCACTCGTGGAAATTACTAAAAAGTCCGATCTGTTTACGCGTAAAATTAATTAATCCCTTATTGTTTCTCGAACAGTATTTGAGTGCCTTTCATTACATGCAGTATTGCGCCTAATCACTCCTTAGGAAGGTAGCGTTGTTGTTAGCTTTTTTTGTAAAATTGTGATATCAAGATGACGAGTTTCAATTTCGACTGGTATTTTTATTGGTTTTTAATTTCAATTCATCTTCTTTTATATTGTGGCTGAAAAACTCACTTAGGAAGCTTCAATCGAGTTTGTATCTAAGTAAAATGTGTTAACAGCTTCTAAACGAGACCAATGTGGGTTTGGCTCAAGCTTGAACCTTGAATCCGAGGAAATAGTATTATAAAATAGACTCACAACAAATGTTATTGTCATTGTACGTGAAAAAGACATTGATGTCGAATAAACTTCTATATTATGCTCATTTTCAGACATTCGGCAGAGTCAATTTGCCATAATTTTTTTTTCTCTCAACATTACCATGAATTATCCGGGTTCAAAGACTAGCACTGAGTAGTCCAGCACGGGAAAGAAGTTGTTGATTGTGTAATCAGTCCAACCTTCCTCGACACTGTCCACGGCATTTTCCTCTACTGTCTTCCATTGAACTATTTTCATTAGTAAACCGATTCAACAAAATACTACACTTGGACTAATCGACCAGTTATTTTCAAGGCATAAGCTCCCTTCCTTCTTCCCCCGAACTCTTGTATTGCCATTCTTTTAGAAGACTATCGAGAACAAAAGAACCTTGCTCAGTGTACCACAAGCGTCTCAAACATCAAGCAGAGTAAAGGATATTTTAAACCTGTTACTAACTAAGACTCAACCAAAACAAAGTCAGCGTATAGCACTGTAGGGAAAACTTTAGTTACTAAGTCGCACTGGTATTTAACTCATGATTTGTAAATCATTCGGTTTGGCCGGTCTACTGCTTTATTTGATTAGAAAGGCTTACATAACGCATAACGGCCTGGTCCAAAATTTTGTTATGCAAAGCTTGATGTTAGACAATTCTTTTAGCTCTTTTCAAGTTTTGGCCATCACTCTGAACGTATTTTTTACTGTTACGTCTGTTCATATACTCTCCAAGTGAACGCTCAGCCAAACCAGCGGCAGATAAAACGCGTTTTTGTAATCGTCACGTAACCAAAACCAAAAATACAGTAACAGTTGTAATTAAATAAACGCTATTACATGTACGAAGAATGATAATGCTAGATATAAAATTTTCAGGAAAAAAACTTGATGTTGTGATGGTATATGGTGAGTGGCCAGGAACGTGACTTCTTTGGCTTGTACAGATTCTGTTTTACGCTCGGTTGATTCAATATTCATTTTACATTCAACAAAACATGTAACGTACAAGTATTCCATAGCCGTCATTTAGAAAAAAGAGAGCAAGAGAGAGAATACTCACAAACAAGCCTGACAAGAGATAATATTCCAAGCGGCGCAGTCATGGTGGTCTATATATGAACTACCAATTCTGTTTGCACTAGAAATGTTGACGCGCGCTCTTAATATATGCAGAATACGGCCGAAGAAGCAAATAGTTATTTCTTATCCACGAAAACAAAGAAGCTGAACAATTAATTTAGAACGATCCTGCAATGAACAAAGGAAAATTTCATCACATCTAAGATGAGCATAATCCGAAAGGATTACATGGCAACCGACCAATCATAGCTCAGTTACTTGTCGGCAAAATAAGTAACTGACATTATCATTGATTCATTCTCCTCCCTGGCTGCGTCACTTGTTCCATAACCATCCGCTACCATCATGCCGCACAAAAGCTTTATTTTCACTGCAGATGAAGCACATGCATGTAAGATTAGGCAGTAAGAAAGAGGAATGATTCATTCTTCCTATAGTAAGCGTTATTTTGAGGTTATTGTGGAGCTGTGGAGTCGATGTATATTTTTCGTTTTCAAACTCGTTCTCATGAAGTTCGCTCTTGACGGTGCTATCTGCATTCATTTCTTAGATCTTCCTACACCTACACGAGCCTATAGATTTAGTTATGCTGTTTACATTGTTCCATAAGACTGACAAAACAACTTCCTGTATTTTCCATCAAATGTTTTCTAAACGTTTATTATGATGGCTTACTTAACAAACTAACAGTGACTTGAAGTTCGACCGTGGAGCAAAATGCTATCTCTGGTTTTTAACGAGATGTTAAGAATCCGAGAACAAAAAATATGTAAAAGAGTCACTACCATCAAATACAGATTATCTAGTAATTATTTGGAATTACCAAGCCACTAATATCATCTCTTTACCTACCACCCGAGTAAAGGAAACGGCTTACAAACACAGTTGTCACTCCTGTCAATTTGGACAGCTTTAATTTTACGATTAATAATTGATGTAGTAATTTCGAGTCCGTTGTGTTATGGACGGACAAACCTTCTGGTTCCGTGGTCATTTCGAGTCTCGTCTGAGACGCACTGAATGAGCTGTTTCAACGATCGGTAGGTATTACAAAACAATCACAATATCTTCTCATAGTCCATCAGTGTATTTTACATTACCTAAACGTTTCACTTATTGTAAAACCAAATTCCAAATGGAAAGTAATTCAGCAGCAGCTCAGTAGATGTGATTTTTATCTGAGTGGTACTCAATAAATGCAATTTGCTTCAAATGGATCGCTTTGAAAGTGTGTAAAGAGCTTTTCCGTTTTATGGGAACCGAAAACGCAATTAGAACTCAGCATTTACTTCACTTGAGTAAAAACGGCTGCTCGCCCCATTTTAAAATTTCTTGCACCAAAATAGGTCGATAATTGTTATTTTCAGCAGAACATGAACCTCCTGGCAATCAAATATAATATATTGGACAAAAAACTGATTCGCAGTTCGCATTCAAAGTCTACCAAAAAAATTACTAAAAAAAAAAAGAAAAGTGCATCAACTGATAAAATCTGCGAGTTGCTTACCCAAAGACAAATAAGAATTATCCTAAAACTTTAATTACTGCCGGAGAACATCTATGCAGTAATTTTAAAATGAAAAATTCAAGTAATCATGAAAAATTGTTAAGAAGTTGTAATTTTGCCAAATGCACTTTCACTCAGATAATTTTATTTCAACGCTGGTATATTTTTGTTAGTTCAATTTACAGCATTTTAAATTGAAAAAACGTTTAGCAGGTGCTAAGAAAAACAATTGAACGTAACTGGAGAGGACAATTTGTAAGCCGTTTTGCCAAGACAATTCTGATTTACTTACCCTTTAGCAATAACTGAGAAATTGAAATATTGCTCTGAAATGCAGAGGTTCACTTGGTGTACAGAAATGAGCCGCTTTTTCTTTATTTTTGCGAATGAAGTTTCTCAGATTACGAGATACATGTAATAAAGACGACAAATAATTAACTTGGCCCATCCAGGCTGTGCACTAGTGGTCTTTTAAATTTTTATATTGTAAATTTGAATCATAAGAGCCGTTCGATTTTATGTCGCTACAGTTATGATCCTATAGAAGATTTCTTTCAATAGTCAAAATATTGTTATATTAGTCTTTCCTCATCTATTTACCTTGTTTTGCTAGTATTACCTTGTTTTAAGGCATTACTTTTGTATTTAGTTTTCTTGTAAAACAATTTTCCCATTCTCAATACCAGGAGCTCACTTTAAAGGCTCTGTTAATACCTATATACTAGAGTATAATAATGATATTTTGATAGGAGAAGGTATGTTCTGATCATTGCGGAAGCTTGTCTTTGCCACAAGTTACTGTGTGAACAGCTGTTGCTACAGCCATGAAAGAACCGTGCCAGTCAAATAGTTATCGGGGGCGCTGGACGCCCGGCTTCGGTTGTTTACAATATGGATCGGCGTTATGCAACGGATAAATCACTATTTACGGTGGATGCGTGGGATATTTTTGTTAGCACCTATGTACTAAATAGCGATTTTTCTGGAGGATCTTGTTATCCGCCCTTTGATCGCTGGCTGGGTTCCTATGCTGTGTTCCTCTTACAATGCTTCTCTCCACCCAGGATTATAAATATGTGCCGGTTGATCTTATGTGGGCAAACCTGACAGAATGCAGGAGAGAAACCTGTCATGGCGTAGCATCCAATCGAGGGGGGAGTAGCAATACTCCTAGCCGCTTCATGCTTCAGAAATCGGAGTTGAGTGCTCTCGGCGAGATTAAAAATAATTAAGCATGCTTCGGTGAAATGCCCCAATTCGGCACAGTTTTGTCACATCCGACCAACGGTTTCATTACTCCATTTTATCTTTTTTTATTTCTCTCATTATATTATTTCAGAAAACATGAGTCAATCGAACGCCACAACAGATTTTTCCGATATCTCATCGACATCCGCTAGTGACATACATCTGCAATATGACGAAATCCAGTCTGATGACGCCACCTGGATTCTGACGTCAGCATTCATTATTTTTACCATGCAGTCTGGTTTTGGTTTACTAGAGGCAGGAATGGTGTCCAAGAAAAACGAAAGCAACATTATGGTAAAAAACGCCGTCGACGTCATTTACGGTGGCTTCGCCTATTGGTTGTTCGGGTTCGGGTTCAGTTTTGGCCGGGATGAGGGAACGACAGCTTTTAATGGTTTCGGCAAATTTTTCACGGATGCAGAGGAAGATGAAATGGGAGACGTTTTTGCCAAGTACTTCTTCCATCTGTCGTTTTCCACGACTGCAACGACGATTGTGTCAGGAGCCATGGCGGAACGCGTTGAGCTCAAGGCGTATATTTTGTTTTCGTTTGTTAACACGCTGACTTACTGTTTTCCCGCGCATTGGATTTGGGAACCAAAAGGCTGGCTCTACGAAATGGATGCTATTGACGTAGCAGGATGCGGGCCGGTACATGTGGTCGGCGGTTTCAGTGGCTTGGTAGCCACGCTCTATCTAAAGCCGCGCTTGGGAAAGTTTGACGGGAATAATCGTCCCAGGCCTAACCCGATGGCGTCACCAACTAATGTCATGCTTGGAACGTTTATGTTGTGGTGGGGGTGGCTTGGGTTCAATTGTGGGAGCACGTTTGGAATCACGGGAGGAAAGTGGAAATTGGCGTCAAGGTCAGTGAAGAGCTTGAATTTTTTTAAATCAAGCTAAACAAAATGGATGTGTGATAACGATACAACAGAAACACGATTTTCATTTTAGAAAACACCATTATTAGCAAAAACAAACAACAGATCTCTTATCATTTCTTTCAGAGCCGCTGTAGTTACACTTAATGGAGCGATTGGCGGAGGAATCTTTGCAACCGTGTTTAGGTGAGTAGAGTAACTTTCTTCCGAACCTTAGCAAGGGAATCAGTTTCTGATACGCCTCGAAGACCCAAGGCTGCTATCGGGACAAGAGCCCTTTTCCGCTCTTGATTAAACTTTCGCCTGAAAATATCGCATCGTCCCTGACTAGCAGTCCTTGGGTCTTGAGGATTTTTCTGACCAATACGTCCGCCTTTAGGATCTCACAATGGAGGAAAACTCTCACCGTCAGTTAGTGAGCAATTGTTTTGCAAACAAATACTACTGTATGTAGGTAATGCTTGATAGCTCAGTTTCATTTTAATGTCACACACCATCACACCGGGGCGGCGTTGTTCATCCCTACAAGGACCGCGTCAACCGATCTCAGTTATCCAGGGTCATATATAAGACTAGTTGCTGGAATCGTGATGATCCTTACATTGGAAAAACTCCCTGATAGAAAAACTGAACACTTCAAAAAAATGGGTATAGCTGTGCAGCCTGCTTCCCAAAACCCTTACCCTATTTATGACCAAAATCTGCCGCGGCGATTTTCCCTACCCTATTTATGACCTGACCACAAATTTGATACCCTATTTATGACCTGACTCTTAGGTCATTGCCCTGTTTCAGACCTGCGTAGCAGGCGTTAAACGGGGTAGAGGAAGGCAAAGTGCAGATGGGAGAAAGAGGGCGTGATGATGAACTAGCTTATTCAAAAAACAACCAAATTAAAGACTGGGGTGCAAAACTCAATATCCTATTTATGACCAAAATGGCGGCAAAATGGCTAAAATCGATACCCTATTTATTAACCAAAACGGCTGAAAAACCATACCCTTTGGGGCCGCACATACTTATATAGCCCATATAAGGGAGTCCCCCCCCCCTGCCATTTTAGAGACCAGAAAAACCGACTATCACTGCAAAATTAACGAGATTTTGTTCATACATGAGTTAAAGCCAGCTCTTAATGTCAATGTCGGTAGTGAAAAGCTCTTGCTTTATCAACAAAACGTTTTCATTGTCGTTTGACAGTTTCACATTACTATACTGCAGATCATCTCTGTCTAGTTTCCAGACCCCTATATTTTGTGGTATAAATAGCTTCCCATAAAACCGTCACGGTTATATTTTGAAAATGTATGCAGAAAAAAAAGTGAAGTTTACATAATGCGTATCTTAAAAATGTTTATCACCGCTGTTTGTGTTGTATTTCTCATCAAGTTACCATGGCCGAAAAGCAAAAGTTTATATGATACTCTCCAGATCCCTAGCTTTAAGTGAAAAGAATTAACACGACACTTTAAGACTATATGCAGCTTTGTTGTTTTATTTCATCTTCTTAGTTATCTGAAGCATAAAAAAAAGCTTATGATTGACGTATTTGTGACTGGAATTATATCCGGGCTCGTCAGCATCACTGGTAAGGGTTACAAAACTATAAAAAAAAACTTGCATAGTACTTGCATAATTTTTATTACGTCACATTCGTGCTGTAGGAGCGTACTAGTAGAGATCAGCCTGTGCATAATATTATAGCGGGATATCGAGCAATGACTGAAAAAGAACACCGTGAGTTTGAGAAAAACTTCTCTAACCGGTAAATATAATATTTTAAGTTAGTATAATAATCATAATAATAATAATAATCGATATTTAAACAGGGTGACCCCTTCAGTCGCAGGACTGGTATCAACGGGGGCCCTGTATAACGTAAAATGAAAAGAGTATGAATAAATAATATATATCTATAATAGTATAGGTAAACGTATACTGAATGCGAGCACAATTAGGGATTTACACTGTGAGTGATATTTGAAAAGTCTCTTAAAATTGCACGAACCTTTAGGCGAGTGTAATTTAAAATAACTTTCAAAGATTACGAGTGACCACGGTAAATCCTCAACTGCTCGATCTTTTATACAATTACGCATTTTTAATTTTTTCCAAGAGGGCACGGTAACGAATCCTACAATCTGATTGGTTCTTAGCGCGGTCCTGATTTTCCTATCTCTGACCACGGTCACAGTAACGCTTGCATGAGCTTTTTTCCGTGAGTTTTTTTTTTCGTTTGAGAGCTTGGCAAAAAATAAATAAGTTATTTACCGGCTTAGGGTCGGTCCGTATAGTGACGGGCAGCATTTTCAAGACCTCGGTCACAGTTTTTCACTATACGGACCTCCCAGCCGGCAAATGACATATATATCATATTACTAAGAGTTACGAACGCGTGGCGTTCATTTACAGTGCAATGCAAATAAAATATTAAGGATAAATTGGCCTTCCCTCACCCAAGCACAAACAAAATTTTTCAGAGTATGACAAAACAGCAAACAATGTAATCGTGATTAATTCAAATTATGGCCAAGCTGCAAATTCTGAGACTAGGAACGTAAATTACTATTCTTCTTCTCATTTAAGCGATTTGTCCTGTTGTGTCCCCATGGGAGAGTCTGCTGATCGGCTTTATTGGCGGCGCCATCGGTTGCTTTGGAGAAATCTTCCTCAAGCGCATGCGTATTGACGATCCAGTTCACTGTATTACTACTCATGGCATCGCTGGCCTCTGGGGCATGATAGTTGTGGGACTATTTGTCGAGAAAAACCCTTTGATGTCCAAACATTATGGCATTTTCAAGGGAGGTAGTTGGAAAGTTCTTGGTGTCCAAGTCTTAACTGCTGTCAGCATTGTACTATGGACATCGCTGACCACATTTGTTGAACTTTACGCCATAGATAAGTCTATTGGTCTGCGCGTGTCACGTGAGAAGGAGCTTGATGGCGCGGACAAGTGGGAGCATGGAATTTTTTTAGATGTAAACAATAACATGTTTATTGAGGCTACTGGTGGGACGTCATCAAACAATGGCTTACGGGATCAAGAATTGATTATGGAAGAGATTTAAGATATGTATGAACGGGATTGTTTTAGTAAATTAAGACACATTGTTCTCTTGAAACCAATGCAATAAAAACGTAGAGAAGATGTTTGGGAGAAAAAGAGTAAATATGCAGAAAACACCGCTCATCTCGTAAACTAGTATGAGTTCAATTATCACTGTTGCAATAGACAAGGAAACAAAGTTATTTCTGTGAAGTATATATGAAATAATTCATATATGAACTGCGGTTGTAGATCAAAGTGAAGAATGATCATCGCAGTTAATTTTCCAATTTAAGCAATTGGAAAGAAGAAGCCTGAAAAAATCAGGGCTT